>MDTG01139927.1_pt1 | contig 26249 bp, 25 predicted proteins | sample 811421 | NCBI WGS metagenome assembly MDTG01 (sample SAMN05326645, study PRJNA326480) | marine metagenome | isolation source: seawater | place: Pacific Ocean: South East | collected 2011
CTCCTTATTTAAAGCGCGTCTGTGGCTCAACTGGATAGAGCACTGGGTTTCGGCCCCGGCGGTTGGGGGTTCGAATCCCTCCAGGCGTACCACCTAGAAGCCCGATTTAATCACTGTTTGCAGTGTTTAGGTCGGGCTTTTTTTTATGTCTCTTAAAAATCAATTCACACCTATATCACGCTAAATATAAAATTTAGAAAGATAAATATAAAGGACGCTCTTTTAACTTAGAAGTGCAACACCAATCGTAAACTTAGACTATTTGCTCCTTACTCTTTTTATTCTATCTTTATATGATTCTTTATAAAATTCTTTTGCTTTAGGACTTAAAAAAGATTTATCAATCAAGTCTTCTACATCTAAATATGAGTCTTCAATAAATTTCATAATTTTATTAAATCTGATTTCTGGTAAATCTATGAACTTAGCAAAAGTTTTAAAATCATCATAAGTATAGTAACCATAAGCTTCATAAGTAGAAGTATAATCATCTAATAAATCTATAGCCATATCTCCATATTTTTCATTTATATGAAATCTAGTGTTTAATAAATCATAACTTGGTGTTAAAAAGTATTCTCTAGAATCTGCTTTACTATACAAAGAGAAATTTTTAATATGTGCATCACCGTTACATATTAGATAGTTGAGAATAATCCTCTTAAAAAAATCTTCTTGGGATGTTATGCTAGATGCTACATACTTTTTTATCATCTTTGCACAATCTAAATAACTACAAGCATCATACTTATAATTTTCTCCATGAGTTACTGGTGTTATTCGCATAATTCCAGCAAAATCTTCTTGATCATATTTCAAGTTTGTTTCTTCATCATAATCAAATCTTTTTGTTATATAAGCTAACTCTCCATCACTAAATATAATCAAACCACACGAAGCTGTAGGAATTTTAAATATACTCTTTGAAATAAGCATTGATAAATGTTCATTTGCCACTATATCTTTTTCATTTTGAATATGCCCATCCCCATTCGTAATAGGTTTTAATATATATTTTCCACTAGTTGCCGTTGGTATTAAATCTTTTTTTTCAAAAGTTAAAGAGATTTTATCTTGAACCCCAGAGATTGACATTCTAGGAGATAATTCTGCTCTTTTTTTAGTAAATTCAATTCTGTCAAAATTTAAAGGATTTGGTACCTTTCCATTAAATAGTTCTTTAATACACTTTGAACAATAGTTATTTCTTAGTTTTTTATTTTCTGCTAAACAGCCTAAACATATCTTATCTTCCATTTTTATATCTCATCTTTTTCTATTGTAATTGAACCTATTGTGTTCTCTTTGGTTGTTAATAATAACCTTGAAAAATCATCATTTTTATCAATTCTAAGCTCTTTACATTGTATATCTTTTAATTTTCCTTCTGCTAATAGATTATAAAAAAAAGGAAACAAACTTTTTGATGTAAATTCTTCTTCTTTTAAAGGGAATGTTAGACTAATAGCTTTTGAATTATCTTTAGTTAAATACTCTTTGTCATAAACAAAGCTATAACTATTTTCATCAAACTTTGTAAGTAAACCAGTAAATATTGTATTTCTAAAAACTTTTGCTCTTTGCATTATTTAATCTTCACTTTGATATCTAATTCCATTCCAAGTACATCTAAAAGTTTCTCTAGTGTCTTAACGGTAGGATTAGCTTTTCCATTTTCAATTTCAGATATTGAAACATAATTAACACCTGAATAATCTTGTAAATCTTTTAATTCAAGATTTAATTCTTTTCTTCTTATTTTTATAGTTTTACCTATTTTAGTAGAAGTAGATTCCATTTTAATACCTTTAATATATGTTCTTATTTAGTATATAAGTTAAATATTATTAATTATATAGCTTTTAAAATAAATATTCACTTTAAATTTAGTTTATATACTAAATATTAGGGTGTAGATTGTAAATATTTGAGAAACCACTTTTAATTTAGTATATATGTTAAATTAAAAATATGATAAACTCAATTTACAAAAATAATTGGATTCTAAATGTTTAAAAATGGATTATACGAACAACTCATAAATAGTTTGATTTCAAACAAACTAAATTCTTTAGATTTAGAAACTATCTATTATAAAACTACTGCCATTGAGAAATCAGAAGCTTCAACTTTTTTAACGCAATATATAAGTAACTTCATAAATTATTCTTTAAATTTTATAAGCGGTGAAAATAGTGTTAAAACCAAGATAAATATCATAAATAAGATAATCTTGTTATTTCAAGAAGAAATTGAAAAGCAAGATTTTAAAGATAATTTGCTTGATATTAATACTTCTATTTTAAAAGCGGTTATACCTAAACTTGATTCCCATATAAAAGATTTTGATTCTTATATCAAAGAAATTACACCATATACAGGGCTTACTCAAAGTGAACTTTTTACAGGAAGTAATGCAGGTGTTTCTTTAGAAAGTGAAATAAAAAAAGAAATACTTTCCTCAGATAAAATATATTTTTTGGTCTCTTTTATTAAGTGGTCAGGAATTAGAATATTTGAAAAAGAGTTAAGAGAATTTACAAAAAGAGGAAAACAATTAAAAATTATCACTACTTCTTATATGGGAGCAACTGATTTAAAAGCGGTTGAATTTTTAGCAAGTTTACCAAATACTGAAATCAAAGTTTCATATAATACAGCAAATGAAAGATTGCATGCAAAATCTTATTTGTTTTTTAGAGATACGGGTTTTCATACAGGATATATAGGTTCTTCAAATATTTCAAGAAGTGCACTTACAAGTGGATTAGAATGGAATTTAAAAGTAACAAATTCAGAAATTTCACACATAATAAAAAAGTTTCAAAAAACTTTTGAAACATATTGGGAAGATAAAGAATTTGAAGTTTTTACACAAGAGAAAAAGCAAAAACTTCAAATTGCACTAAAAAGTGGTTCCATAAAAGATACAAATAAATTTTCAACTTTCTTTGATATAAAACCACATCATTATCAAGAAGAAATTCTAGAAGAACTTCAAGTACAAAGAGAGATTCATAAACATTACAAAAATCTTTTAGTAGCAGCAACAGGAACGGGAAAAACTGTTATAAGCGCTTTTGATTATAAACGATTCAAACAAAATAATCCAAGTGCAAAACTTTTATTTGTAGCTCATAGAAAGGAAATTTTAGTCCAAGCAAAAGCTACTTTCCAAGCAATACTAAAAGACAATAATTTTGGTGAATTATGAGTTGATGGAATTACTCCTTTAAGTTCTGAGTATCTTTTTACCTCTGTTCAAACTTTACAAAATAACATTGAAAAACTTCCTCTTACAAAAAACTATTATGATTTCATAATAATAGATGAAGTACATCACATAGCTGCAAAAAGTTATAGACCAATTTTGCAAAAATTTGAAGCAAATATTCTATTAGGACTTACTGCAACTCCTGAAAGAATGGATAATGAAAATATTCTAGATGATTTTTGTGGCGTAATTGCTTCTGAGATTAGACTTCCTGAAGCATTAAATAGAAAACTACTTTGTCCTTTTCAATATTTTGGAATTAGTGATAGTGTTGATTTACAAAATATAAAATGGCAAAATGGCAAATATCAAACAAACGAATTAACAGATGTTTTTTCAAGTGAAAAAAGAGTTGCTGAGATTATCACAAAATGTGAAGAATATTTAACAGATATTAATGAAGTCTTGGCAATTTGTTTTTGTGTATCATAAGAACACGCTAAGTTTATGAGTGAGAAATTTAAGGAAGTTGGTTTAAAAGCAGATTTCCTTATAAGTGGAAGTTCTAATAGAGATGATGTGAAATCAAGATTGTTAAAAAAAGAAATAAACTATTTATTTGTAGTTGATATTTTTAATGAAGGTGTTGATATTCCCCAAATTGATACTATCTTATTTTTACGTCCAACTGAGAGTTTAACTGTGTTTTTACAACAGTTAGGAAGAGGACTTAGATTTACTGAAAACAAAGAGTGCTTGACTGTTTTAGATTTTGTTGGAAATGCTAGAGATGAATATGATTTTGAAGGTAAATTTAGAAACTTAATTGGTAAAACTTCTAATAGTGTAAAAGATGAAATAGAAAATGAATTTCCTCATTTACCTTTAGGATGTTCAATAGTTTTAGAAAAAAAAGCTAAAGAACATATTTTAAATAATATTAAAAAAGCAACTACACTTGGTAGAAGAAAATTAATATCAAAAATAAGAAATTATGAAAATCAGACAACTTTACCACTTACAATTAGAAATTTTACGAAGATAAATCATCTTTCTTTAGAAAATTTATATAAAAAAGATAGTTTTTCTAAATTGTGTTATGAAGCCGATATTCTAGAAGATTTTGATGAAGTCAATGAAAAAGAGCTGATAAGAGTAATTTCTAAAAAATGGCTATTAACAAGATCTCATAGTTATTTTGAATTTATTTTAGAACTTATAGATAAAATCACTCATATTGAAAGTGATTTAAATTTACCATATTTTTGTCCAATAAAACTACATTCAAGATATACAAGAGAACAGATTTTATCAGGTTTTGGACAAAACAGTTTTCAAAAAAAATCAAGTAGTAGAGAAGGTGTTTTAAATATAAAAGACAAAAATACTGAACTTTTATTTGTAACATTATAAAAAATAGAAGATAAATACTCTCCCACTACTATGTATGATGATTATGCAATAAATGATAAATTATTTCATTGGCAATCTCAAAATGCAACGAAGCCAGATTCTCCAAAAGGTTTAAGTTATATTAATCACCAAAAAGAGAATAAAAATATTATCTTATTTGTAAGAGAATCGAATCATAATGAAAATTACAATGTAATGACATATGTTTGTTTAGGAAAGGTTATTTACAAAAGTCATTATGGAAGTCAACCTATGAGTATTACATGGGAACTTGAAAATAAAATACCACCATTTTTATGGAAAAATATTGCAAAAATGGCAGTGGGGTAATTTAGATTGAAATAACCAATTTAAAATAGAATTTAATTATTGAAAACTAGTGTTATGATTTTATTTTATGAAGTTCCCTTACTTCATCTTTTAATAACTTATCTTCTTGTATCTTTTCTTTATAATGTTCAATTTTGAAATCTTTTAATATATCTATTGAAGATCAACACGGATAACATCTGTCGATAATTCAGGCAAGTTCTCACGAAGATATTTAGAAGTAAAATCTTCGTGGAAGGGAAGTTTGTTTTAAAATTGTTTTCAAAATAATATTACTTCACAATAAAAACACAATTTTATTATATTTTATCAAAAAAAATTATTATAATTTTATAAAAGAGTAGTTAAAAATAATTATATAAAACTATTATAGTTTTAATTACTTTAGCTAAAAGTACTTGTTATTAAGTCATGTAAGAATTGTTTTAAAAAAAATTATTATAAATAAAAATAAAATAATTTTACTTAAGCTTAAATTTAATAATAATTATGTTAAAATTAGTTAAATAGAATATTATCTATAACTATATCAAGGATTAAAATGCCATATCTTGTTGCTTCTATATTATCTGTTGTTGCTGCAATGACTATTTTATTTACTAGATATGAAGCTGATGATAGTACTATAAAAGCAGAACTTGCAAATATGAAAGTAATGTTTTCAATGGTTGATGGTTTTGTTAATACTTATGTTGATAGTGGAGGGGATTTAACTGCTATTAATTTTGAAGTTCTTGCAGATGATAATATATTATTTAATGTAGGTACTTCTGATAATAATACAAGAATAACACCCACTGCTGGAGATGAGTTTGAAACAACAATGAGACTTCCCTCAAGTGAAGTTGTTTGGCACTTAATTCCAAATCCTAGTGAAACTAATTCATACAAGTTATTAGTTGATATGACAGGAAATAGTGGTTTAATGAGTAAAGCTATTTTCTCTGAAAGTTTTTCTGGAAGAGAATTTTGTGAAAAGATGCTTTTTGGTACGTTTGAAGAAGATGGAAAAGAATATAATACCACTACACTAGATTTTGATAGTGAAACAGGTACAAAAAGTAATGGAATCTTTGTTTGTACGGTATTTAAATAATTGGCGTGGTTTATTAAAATTTAATAAATCGTAAACATTTGGTAGGTAGGTAGGAAAAATTAAAATTAATAAAAAAGGATTAAAATGCCACAGTTAATAGCAATGGTTATCGTAGTTGTTGGAGCAATGATTTATATGTTCCAAACATTTGGTGGAACAGGTGATAAGATTGAAGGTGTAGCTCAAAAAGCAAGTATTATTACTGAAATTAATAATATCAAAGATGGTTTAAAAATAGCAGCTAAATCTGAACAAATTGGTGCGTCAACATCTGGAGATGTTGTAAGTACTCTTCATGAATTAGGTTCATTATCTTATTTTGCAGATCAAATTAATGAACAAGTTCAAGATAATAATACACAATCTACGCCAATCCCTGATACTTATTATGCAATATCTTTTGGAGGTGCTGCTGGTGTAAAAGGTGGTATGACAATAAAACTAGTTCCAAAAACAGATTATATTCCAGGTATTTATGTAGATTTATCAGAAGGTACTCTTGCTGATAATGCAGCATTTTTAGAATCACAAATAGCTAATGATTTAAGTCCTATTGCTTTTATTGATAGACATGCTGTTTCAGATGCAGTAGGAGCAGATGCAGCATCAGGAGCAACAGGAGTAAATACAAGACTTCCTTCAGCTACAGCAGCTACAGGAACAGCAGCAGCTGGTAATGAAAGCTCAAAAGATGGAAAATTTGTTATTTATTTTAAAGACTTTGGTTCAGACGAAGTAGTTAAATAATATAATACTTAAGGATATTCCTTAAGTATTATTAAAAAATAAAAAATGAATATTAAAACTTAATACTCATTTTTTATTTTATCAAAGAAAGGTAAATTTAAATGTTAGGAAATATATGGCTATCATCAGCACTAATTGTTACAGCTATATATTCTGCATCGTCTGCATATAAGTCTTACTCTGATGCTCAAGAAGCAAAAGAAATACAAGAAAATTACGAAATAATATCTGATATAAAAACACTATTAGCAAAACAGTACAATAAGAATCCAGATGAAGTTACAAGGGATGAAATTATGATTCACTTACCTGTTGGAGGTAATTGGGAAAAAGTTTTACTCCTTGATAGAAGTAATAGCAGTACTATTGACAATAATGCTTTAGTTGATGAAGATGGTAATTTTGTTTTAAATGAGTCTGAACAGTTAAAACTTTTTGCTTTAAGAGCAAAATTAAATAATTTATCAGATTCAACAACAGAAGAATTAAATGAAACTACTAAAGACTACACTTTCAAAGTTGGCAAAAAAGATAAAAATATTGTAAATAAAAATGAGTCTATTGAAGAGAGTGTTAGAAAAGCGATAGAGTATTTAAGTACTGCTATTTTATATACTACATTAACAACAAGTCAAATCCAAAGTGAATTAGAAACAGCAATTGATAGGTATACTCCTCATAGTAATATTTATCAAAATATGAAAGAAACTTCAACAGAAGTGCTTACTGATGCTGAATTAATAATAAGAAAAGAAGAGTATTTTAAAAAAAGAATTAAAGAAGAGTTAATTCTAAATAAAAATGCAATGGAAACAAAACTATATTATCATTTGAAAGATGAATTATGATTAAAATATTTTTACCACTTTTTTTAGTATATAGCTTTATGTATGCAGAAGATAGTGCCTTTATAGAAAAACAAAAGTTATTTTTAAATGTGAAAACTATTATTCAAGAAGAAGAATCAATAGCAAGAGCTTATGAGAGCTTTATTATAAATGAAAAAAAATTGCCAATTACATTTGATGAGTTATTAACAGATGATTATTTAGGAACTACTTTTTCACTAACTTCTTTTGATACAAGTACTGCTTCTGTAGATGATTTTGCTTATGTAAAAAAGATAAATAACAGACTAAAAGACACAACATTAGAAAATGATACAAATATCAAAAACTTATATGAGAGTGATTTATTTAGAAAGAAAACTTACTATTTTGATAGTGATACAATAGGTATAAAACTTGAAGATGAGTTTGCAAATCATTTATATTTTTTAAGCTCTACTGGTGGCTTTAATTTAATAGAATGTGGAACTACTCCTAAGAAAAAATATTGCACTCAAGATGATGATATATATATTTATGAAGAAGACGCACAAACAAACTTATTAATGTACTATTCAGTTGAAAACTTTAAAACAGGTCCTATTATTATTACAAGTGATACTTCTTTGCATATTACAAGTGATGAGTTTAATTATATACCAAGAGGAGCACTTTTATATGATACAGAAGCTGTAAAATATATAAAAACAACAAGCTCCGTAGAAGTAGTTAAGTAATGAAAATAATAATAGCAATATTTTATATCTGTGTAAGTTTTTTATATGCAAAAGACACCTTAGTAGTACAACAACAAAATGTATTATATGTACAGAACTTAATTGATATAGAGGAAAAAATAGCAGAAAATTTTGAAAAGTATTTACTAGAAGAGTATTCAATACCAAGTATTGATGACTTAAAAACCGATGAATATTTAGGTAGTAATTTTACTACTACAAATAAATTCGGAGCTAGTACAGATTTAGATATTAGCTTTGTATCAACTCCTAATCTGAAAATAAATTATGCCATTACAAAAGATGTACAACTTTATGTTTCAGGACTTTACAAAAGAGATTTATATCGTGATATGACAACTGTTTATGAAGATACAAATGACTCAAGTAAATCATATGTTTCCTTTGAATTAAAATCAAAAGTTGCAGAAAATATTTTTGATATCCTAAAATCAGGAGCGAGTATAGCAGATGAATGTTCGGCTATTTTAACAAGTACTTATTGTGTAACAAACTTAGAAACAATTAGATGGTATGACACAACATCTAGATGGATTGAATATAATAATGAAGATTTTGAAAATGGTAATGTTACCTTAAGTACAACAGGACTTTTAACAAACTCTCTATTAGATAATTTGACTGTTGGTTCTTTTGTTTTTATAAACAATGGTGATAAGTATGTAAAAACAAGTACAGATATAGTAAAGGTTGACTAAATGAAATTTTTTCTTTTTCTTTTATTATTTATAAATATCAGTTTTGCAAATAGTGAAAATATATCTAGAATGAATTCCCTTAAAAAAGTTATTCAAAAAGAGGAGTATATTTCACTAGCAATTAATAAATATATATTACAAACTGGTAGTATTCCTAAAACCAGTTCAAATAAATTAGATTGGACTAAATTAGAAGTTGAAGATTATCTTGGTAGTAGTTTTAACAAAAATAACCCACTAACTTCTAAAGATATAAATGTTTATTATGACACAAGCAGTTATAATTTTTTTATAAGAGGTGTCTTAGATGACCTTGAAGATCCCAAGTTTCTATATGATACAGACTTAGTCTACTTATATAACTTTTATGCAAGTAGAATATTTAGAGTAAATACTCTAGCACCAATTAATGTTACAGAAGAGAAGTTAAGAAAAGGTTCTCAAGTTATCTACTCTTCAATTCAAAAAGAGATAGTTAAAACACTTAATTTATCAAGTAATAATACAATAAAACTAGATAGTGAAGAGTGTACAGTAAGCACTTATTTTTATGAGTTAAAAGGTGAAGAATTAACTTATAAATACTGTAAAGAAAGTGATAACCCAATTACTGTTTATCAAGATTCTCCTATTTATGTTGAAGATTCAGATGAATTACAATATATAAAAGCAAAAATTGGAGATAAGGCTTATGCTAAAAAAAATGGAACTTGGTATGAATACTATTATCAAGGTGATACAAGTACTCCTTGGGTTCCTGAATATTTGGGTTCAACATTAACAACTACTGATGAAAATGAAAATGTTGAAGATTTAATACTCTCTTATATTCCTGATTCAAAAGATTTAGTTTTTAGACAAGATGGTGGATGTATGCTTGCAAATGGAGATATTTTTTGTTGGGGAAATAATAAATATAAAAAAGCAGGTATTGAAAATTATGGCCAAATAGATACTTCTTTAAGCCCTGATTATGTAAATACACCAGTAATGCTAAAAGTTCAAATTGATGATATTAGTACGATTAATGGCTTAACTAGAAATGATAAAAACTGGTATAACAATCCATACCGTGTTAAGTTTGAAAAAATGGCTATGAATAGTTCAAATGTATGTGGTATTTCACCAATATTTGAATATTCAAGTTTAGGAGTTGCTAAAAAAATTGGTGGCGAGTTATATTGTAATGGAAGTGTTTCTTCAACTTACTTTGAAGACTTAGATGATGATACTAAAAAAACTTCAATTTTAAAGAAAAGTAAGTTCTTTACTGTAGGTAAAGATGATTTTTTAAATGACAATGATGAAATATATTTAGAAGATATAGTTATGGTTGAAGATACAGTAATTGTACTGTCAGATGCTGGTGATATTTATACTTTTGGAAGAAACTATAAAGGTGCTTTAGGAATTGATAGCACAGATAAGTTTATATCAACTAGTGAACCAGTTAAAATTGATAATGATGGAACAATCTTTAAAAAAATATTTGCACTAAGAGATATAAAAAGTATTGGTGCTATTGACGAAGATAATAATTTTTGGATTTGGGGTGAAAGATCAAATGGAACAATCTATTATAAACCTACTCTTCTAAATACAAGTAGAAAATTTAATGAAGATGCAATTTTTGTTAATACTGATGAATTCATTTTAAAAGGTGTTGATAATGTCTTTTATAAAACAACAGGTGATAATTCAATTGAAGCTTTACGTGATAGTTCGGGAGATTTAATACCTAGTACAGCAGCAAGTGTATCTGTTTATGGAGATTTCTATATTTATATAAATGAAGATTTAGAGTTAAAAGGAAGTGATACCTTACTTAAATGTATGAGACCTAATGAAACAACAGAATGTACGAATAACACAAACAAAGAGTTATTTGACGCAGCACTTACTGAATTAAATACTAAATCAAATTCGGTTAATGGAAAAACATTTGCAAACTTTGCAAATGTTTCGATTTTTAAACTTGATAATGTAATTACTGAAGAGTTTGAAGACTTTGAAACTGAAGCTGTAGGATGGAGTAATAATACAAGAACTGAAGTAAGTGATGATGGAACAAATCAAGTTCCAGTTACAAACTTTTTAGGAAGATTTCAAATTGGAACATCAGTAAATAAAACATTTTCTTTTCCATCCTATGCAAATAATGAAGTAGAAATTGAGTTTGATTTTTATGAGATCGATACTTGGGATTATGAAAGATTTACTGTTAAGTTAAATGATGAAGTTTTTGTAGAAGACAATTTTATTCATGATAATCATCCTGATTTAACAGATGTAAAAGATACAGGTGAATCCTTACAGGCCGTTGCTTCAAGTGGAGGTCATAATGATGGTGACCAAAAGTTTCATTATAAGCTTAGAACTAATCTAGATTCAAGCGGAGATATAAAAGTAGAGTTTAGTACTAGAGGTTTAGTTAATGGAGATTTTGGTAAAAACCAATGGTCTTTTGCTCAATCTTTAAACGATGAATCTTGGGGAATAGATAATGTTCATATAAAAGTAAAAGAAACAAATAAGAAATTTGTGTGTGCAATGACAGGTTTTGAGAGTAAATCTCAAATGTATTGTTGGGGAAATACAGCTAGAAGTATCCCAGTTTTAAGCACATCTTTATATGATATGAGTAAAATAAGTAGTATAAATAAATTATTTATTACTCAAGAAGAAGATAAAAAAACTCAAATGACATATAACCACTATAATTCAGGTGGAAAACTTTTTTTAAGATATCCTACTTATATTGGAGGTTTTGATTATGGTTTTTATTTTAAATAAGGGAAAGAAATGCACTATGCTTTAAAAAATGTTTCATTAATTACAGTTATTGTTTTTATGATGACGGCTTGTTCTTCAAAAAGCTATCACAATGAAATGACTAATGATGCAAAAAAATTGATTAATGATGAAAGTTATAATAAAGTGAGAAAGTCATACTCAGAAAAACTAGTTAATCAAGAAGTGAAAAATAAAGAATTTATAGATATTTTAAATGACAAATCCTTAGGTGATGTACTAAAAGAGTTAGAACTTATTGATGGGAATTTTTACTATTTAAAAAGTAGTGATATTTTAGTACCTAAAAGTAGAATTAAAATTCATAATATGACAGAGTTAAATCAATACTTAAACGCTGTTTTAGATAAAGAACTTTTTATTAAAAAAAGTGGGTCTATTTATCTAGTAAAACTTTTAAGTACAAGTGAAACTAAAAAACAGTCAATTAAGGATATTCCTTTTAATTTAGATGGTCAAATTTCAGTAGAAGAATTAATTAAATTAATAACAGCCGAATCTGGTTATGAAGTTTCAATTGGAAATTATATAAAAGATAAAGATGATTTTCAAAATAGTATTGTTTCTGTAAAATCAAAAAATTTATTAAATGCAATTAATTCTCTAGCACATGCAAAAAATGTTTATGTAGATATTGATTATGATAATGAGATGATAAATATAAAAAGATATAAAGATGTTGTAGTTGAGTTAAATATTCCTTTATTAAATATTACTACATCAAATGAAACATCATCAAGTGAAACAAGTGGCGAAAGTAAAGTAGAGAATAGTTCAGAAATTATTCTTTATGATGAACTAGATAAAATGATAAAAAATATAATTGGTAATGATACAATTTCTACATATCATATTGATAAAGCAAGTGGACTTATTTTTATGAAAGCTACAAAAAGTGTAGAAAGAACAATCCGAACTATTGCAAAAGCATATGAAGATAGTTTTGCAAGAGAAGCTACAATTGTATTTGAAAGAATTGAATTAGTTTTAAATAAAAGTAGAGAGTATGGAATAGGTTCTGTTTCTAGAACTGCAGGTGCTTCAACAGATACAGGAGTTACAAAATCTTTAGGTACAGATGGGGCATTATCATTTCTTAATCAAGGTGCAACAAGACTATTAGAAGTTACAGGAACAATAGATAACAAAATAGGAAAAATTTTAAACTATAGTAAAAATGTAATGGTTCTAAAAAATAATATACCATCAGTTCAATCAATTAGTCAGAATACAGATTATATTGAAAAAATTGAAACAACAGTGAATGATAATGTAACAACATCAGAAGCTACTGTTAATACAATCAAAGATGGTACATCAATAACAGCAATGGCAAAAATATCTAGAGATAAACTATTTTTAAATATTACTCCAAATATTAAAAAATTAATAAGTATTTCAGAGGCAACGGTTGGTGATTCTACTATTCAATTACCTGAATATAAAGATCAAAGTTACAATATCTCAAGAGAGATAAAAATCGGTGAAACATCAATTGTTGGTTCAATCATTGTTCATGATGATGCAAAAGAGTATGAGGGAATTCTTCCTTTAGAAGGTTTTGCAATTGGTGGAAGTGATTCAAAAGAGTATGTAAGAAGAGAAATAGTATATGTTGTTTCTGTACAAAGTATTAAAGGCTTCTAATAATGAGTATGTTTGCTGATCCATATGAACAATTCTTACTAGATTACTTAGTAACTAAATTAGAAAATGGATCTAATACTAGAAAAGCTTTACTTTTATATAAAGAACAAATTACAAAAGAGACAAGATTTAAAAAAAGACTTGATGCCGCTATTAAAGATATGGAAATAGGAAAGCATAAGTTAGAAGCTATTTTACATAAAAATAAATTTTTAAATGATTTTCAATATAGTTTAGTAGTAAACAGTACAAATACTGTAGATGGTTTAAAATTAGTACAATCTTTTGAAAAAGCAAACTCAAATCTTTTAGCCAAAATGATTAATCCTATTTTTGTTCCTTTAATAATAATCATATTTTCATTTTATGGTCTTATTTTATATTTAGGAATGCTTGAAAAAGATTTAGTAGGTTTACGAAAACTTAACTCAGATGTAGAGACTTTTTTAGGAATTCCTGCATATTTTACATATGACTTTGCATATATAGGACTTGGAGTCTCTATTTTTGTTACACTATTTATACTCTTTGGTTATGTTTATACAGAAAAGTATAGACCTGCATGGATATACAAAGTATTTAAAACACAATGTTACTCAGATGGTCGATTTATGTTTAGAATTTTAAATGGAATGCTTAGTGCTGGTATCTCTTTTCATAAAACTTCATTAATTCTTTCAAAAGATTATTTTAAAGTTGGACTTCGTCCATTTTTTGCAGAATTAGCAGATATTATTAATAAAAATAAAAAACTATTTTTAGTTTTTGAAAAATATAATTTTCCTCCATTAATTACAGCAGATATTAAATTATCAGAGTTAAGTCAAACAAGTTTTGCAGAGGTTACAAAATCTTTATATCAAACTTGTGACACCATGTATGAAAAAAATATATCATATATGGTAATTCAGTGGAGATTACTTTTTTGGTTAATAGCGATGCTTGTTACAGTAATAATTGGCTCTGATATTATAAATTTAGTTATTAGTACTTTTACTTTTAAAACACTGTATCAATAAGAAGAAAAAATGTTAAAAAAATTATTAAAAAAATACAAAGCAAGAAAAATTTCTAATTTAAATAAAAAAAGTAAAAAAATTAATTTAAAAGAATTTTTTCAAGAAAAAAAGAATGATCTTCTAACTTATATAAAAAAAGATAATGAAAAAGATGCTGTTTTAGGTAATATCATTGAAGATATGATAAAAGAGAAATTCAATTTATCTGGTGGATATGGCGATTTAATGGCAAGTGAATCAAAATATGCTGAGTTTGTTAGAAGTTTAGGTTATGAGTATTATGCTTCGTATAATGAATTATCAAAGTATTATCAAGATACTTCTTTTCAATTAGATGAAAGAAAACTAGAATTTTGTACAACAATGTATATTATTACTCTTGAAGATAAAAAAACAAAAAACAAAGTTCTTGGAATTAGAGATGTTGTAAATCTAGATTTTGATGTTTTAAGTAAATTCTATTTTACAAAAATTGTTGTTTTAGGTGAGGGAGTATTATCTTCTGTATTTGGTGAAGATAGAGAGATTATTTTTGGTTCTACAACAGATACTGATAATGATGATGAGATTAATAAATACTTCGACAAAATGATGGGACAAGCTATTTTATTAGGTGCTTCTGATATTCATATTCAAAAAACAAATAGATATGCATCTTTATGGTTTAGAATTGATGGTATTAAAGTTGATATGGGAACAATGCCAATTGCAATTGCTAAAACAATTAAAAGAAGACTTGTTACTATGGCTGATCAAGAAGATTCTGATTTTGAGTCTATTAATGGTGTTATTAACTATGATTACGGAAAGAAAAATATTAAATTTAGACTTGGACTTATTAACTCTAAATTAAACTTTTCACTTGTAATGAGGATGATTGGTGGAAAAGGTGTTGTTTCACATAATTTAAGAGGACTTAATTACCCAGACGAAACAGTAGATATTCTTGATAATTTAACAAAATATTCAAATGGAATGATTCTAATTACAGGACAAGTTGGTTCTGGTAAAACTCACTTAATGTATGCATTATTACAACAGCTTGCAAAACAACAACAATATGTAATTACTATTGAAGACCCTGTTGAGTATGTTGATGAGTCTTTCTTCCAAATTGATTTATCAGAGTTTGCAAGTGCCAGTGAAGAGTTTAAATATGGATATCCTGAGGCTGTAGTTGATATTTTAAGACAGGATTCAAACATCATTCTAATTGGTGAAACAAGAGAACCAGAAACTGCATCACAATTAGTAAATGCATCTAACTTAGGTCAATTAGTATTTTCAACTATGCATACCAACTCAGCGCCTGCAACAGTATCAAGAATGACAAGTTCATTAGGTATTAATGAGGGTGATGTAGTAGATAACTTAAGAGGAATTGTATCTCAAAGATTAGTTCGTAAACTTTGTGATTATTGTAAAGTTGAAGATGGTGAAGGTGGTTATGCAAAAGTTGGTTGTGAAGAGTGTAATCAAAGTGGATTTAAAGACAGGGTTCCAATTGCAGAGGTAATTAGATTTAAATTAGGTTTTGGTGGAGATTTTGAAAACCCAGCTGAATATATGACTGTTGAAAAAGCTTGTATGTCTCAATACCATGCAGGGTTTATTACAAAATCAGATGCAACAGCAATTATTAGAGGGGAGGAAGTATGGTACGATTAGTAGCTACAGATTTTGCAACTAAAGATGATAATGAAACTTTCTACCTTAATGATGAATTTGATATATCTCAAAATATGTTTACCTATGAATCTTTTAAAAAACATAGTGTGTATTTATCAAAATATGAAGTTTCAAATACAATTTATTCATTAAATTTATTATCAAAAAAATATTTAAGTAAAAACCAGTTATTAGTACATATAACAGATAGTGAATATTTTATTTTATTTAATCATAAAACTGTTTACTCTGCAAAAATTAATCAAAACTTCATTACTGATGATATTATTAAATCAATTTTAATTACTAAGCATATTGCAATGCTTTCAAGTGGTGGAACTATTGAAAGATATTATTACGTAATTACTTCTAAGTATAAAAGTGCAGTAGAAAATATTTTAAAACAAAATACAAAGAATGAGAAGAATGAAGAAATAGCACAATCTTTAGGAAATGCAGAAGAGTTAGTTAAGTCTTTAAATGAATTAGATAACTTTAAATCACATTTTGGAAAAAATATTTTTGTATTGTTTTTTGTTGCTTTAATTGCTTGGGTTATGTTTTTTGGACTAGATATTGTAACACAGCAATATATTTATAAAGAGCCTTTAGAGAAATTAAAAAGAGAGATAAAAATAGAAAAAAGATTGATTCAAAGACAAAAAATTTTATTAAATAGAACAAATAAAAAGTATGAAGAGTTTACAGAGTGTATTACATCAAATGAGGTAAAAAATGATTAGTATTAATAATAAAAGATTTAAACTAATTATAAAAGTAGGTTTAATAATATTTGTTACTTATTTTATTGGTTTTTTCTTTTTCAAATTAGCAAACTTCTTTAAGATATCTTATGAAAAAGAACAATATACAAATGAACTTAAAATTAGAAAACAAGAAACTCTTAGTTTAAAAAGAAAAATTGTTAATAAAAAAGAAAAAATGAAAGAAATTGAATCAAGATATATAAAAAAAGAGGAATTAGATAGTAAAATAAAAGATATATATAAAAGAATGTCAGTTTTGGATTATAATCTAAAATATCTAAGTTCAAAAAAAATGTGTGTTGATAACTATATTTTAGTAACACAATTAACAGCAAAAAGTGAAGAAGGTTTAAAAGCAGGTGAGGGAATACTTTCTTATTTAGGTCAGATGAAAAAAAGTGAAAAAAATAATACTATTTATTTTGTAAACTATATATCAAAACCAAAGGATATTAAAAAATGATTTTTATTAAGTTTTTTATTTTATTTATATTATCAATATCTTTATATTCTCAAGAGATGTATTTTGATACTATTTCTTTATCTAAAATAAAAAAACTTATAAAAAAAGAAGAGCAAATTGCTAAAGTATATAAAGAGTATATTGTAGCAAATGGCTCAAAACCAACTTCTATTTTAGGAAATGAAAGTACAAGCTTAAAAAGATATTTACCAGATGGTTTTACACTAAATAATCTTTTTAATAGCTCAATGTCTTTAGATTCAACAAGTACTTACATAGTAAGTGAAATCCCCTCAAATGTAAAATCAGCTTTATATGATAAGTATTATTCGAATGAAAATAGAGTATATTCAAAAGCTCCTCTTAGTAAAGTAAATCATAATGTAAGAATTGCACTTTCTGAAAAAGAAGAGTATATTATATCTCAATCAAGCTCTATTACTACAGATGCAACATCACCTAAAAACGAGTATTTGTTAGATTCTAAAGGTGTTTTACATTGGTATGATAACAGTGGAGACTTACTCTACTCTTATGATAAAAATTTAATTGTATATCCAAGTGCTTCGATGTTAGATACTGATGGTAATATATCTTCTTCTTTTGAAACGATTTTAGATGATAAAGAAGTATCTTCTCCTGGACAACAAATTCTAAATATTGAAGATGAAATAGCTCAAGAATATGTAAATATTGGTGGAGAAACTGGTATTGTAAAAGTAGGAGATTCAACTAGAGATATTGGAGAAACAATTATTCAATTTACACGACGTGCAGGTGGTATGATTGTTAATGGAGATATATATACTTGGGGTAATAATGCAAATGAAATTGTAGGATTAGGAGATAATACTTATACTGGAGCTACTTCAAGTAATAGATATCCTGTAATTACAGGATTAGTTAGAGCAAAAGTAAAAACATACAATTCTAATATAGATGATAGAGATTACTTCTCTTCTCCTTTAAGACCAAAATTTGTAGATTTTTTTAGTACAGTTTATCATAGTACTTGTGGTGTTACTGTAGAGGGTGCTATATATTGTGGAGGAGCAACAGGACTTACTTCCTCTTTTGGTTCTAATTTTACTCATGTAGTTGATTCTGATGGTAATCTTGTAGATAGTAATGACCCAGAAATGTTATATAGAAGTAGATATTTTGATGGAATTACAAATAAAGCATCAAAAATGTTTGCAAATAATCAAATTTGGCTTATTTTATCACAAGACGGTGATATTTATAGATGGGGATATGATTGGTCAGGTTTTTCAGGAAATGGAAGTACACTATTTAATTATTATTATAGAGATGAAAATTTAGACCCTGAAAAATTAACTGTTAGTAATAATGGTACAAGTGTAAAGTTTAGTGATATAACATATCTTTTAACTATTGGATATAGAAAAATGGGTGCTTTATCACAAGATGGAGATATTTATATTTGGGGAATAGAGTCTGAAATAGCAAGTGGTAATTGTAATGTTACTTGGGAAAGCACTTCTATGAACTTATGTAAGCCTTTGAAAGTAGATACGGACTTAAGTTTTAAAAGTATAAGTGGTGGATTAGAAGCTTTTGTCGCAGTATCTACTGATGATAAATATTATAAAATATATCAACCAAAGAATAAAAAACCAATTGTTTTATCAATTGAAGATGAGATAAAAAGTTATTCTGAGTATGTTGCTGAAGATGATAGTGAGATATTATCAGTTGATTTTTCAACAAAATTAGGTGAAGATGTAAATACAGGAATAGTTTGGGTTAATGGAAACTATGAACTTAAAGGTGATTACTTTACTTCAGAAAATCAAAATGATGAGTTTTTTAAAGAATCAATTTCAAAGATTAAATGGAAAAAAATAAAAGTAATACAAGATGATAATGGTATGTGTGGAATAGATATTTATAATCAAATGTATTGTTGGGGTAAAATGTCTTTTTATAGATCAGGAAGTAGCTATAACGACTATATGGGAAATACTTTTATGCTACCTGTTTTTAATACAAACTTATATGATTTAGATAAAGACTTTTTATTAGCAGAAGGTGGAAGTGGTGCATATTTAACAAATATGACATCTGGTAATTGGACAACTGGAAATTATACAGGTTCAGAAGAGTATAAAAATGATTTCTTTATACGATACCCAACATATATAGGTGGATTTAATTATGAATTTACATTTAAGTAAAAGTTTAAAAGGAAAAAAATGAAGAAAATTAGTTTAATTATTGTATCTATTTTTACAGTTATTAATTTATATGCACAAGAAGATAATAAAGATAGCCTTGATAAATTAGATATTTTAGATCAACAATCAAAAAATTTCTTTAAAAGTATTACAGGTTTAGAAAAAGATTATCTTGAAGAGCAAATTGATTCAATTCAAAATAAAACAAATAACGTAAATACTAATAAAAATAGAAATCCTAATCCTAATATAAATCCTCAAACAGTGTTCGTTGAGAAACCAGAAGTATCACAAGAAGATTATGAGAAAAATGTTTTTAAACACCAAAATGAAATGGCTAGATTAACGAGTGATTTTACACGAACAAAAAATTTTAAAGATATAAAAATTAAAAGTATGTATTCTTTTAATGGTAAAGATTATGTAATTTTAAAAGTTGATAAAAAAAGTACTTCAAAAGCTGCTGCTGAGTTAAGTTCAAATATTGAAGGTCGATATGTAAGAGGTGACAATATTCTAGGTCACAAAATTATAAAAATTGATGTTAGAACTAAAACTGTAAAACTATATAAAAAAGTTGATGATGAATATGGTTATGTGATTTATTTAAGTAACTATGGAACATCTGTAAGTGATTTAAAAAAAGAACCAAAAATAAAAGAAAAAACTGTAAAAACAGCTGATACTAAAATAAAAGAAAAAGTAGCAAAAAAAGAATTTAGTATAAAAGAATCTTTTGCAAAAATAAAAAATAAAGCAATAACAAAAGAAGAAAAAATGGATTTTGATTCAAAAAAAGATTTCTCAAAATGTTTATATACAGTTAATAAAAGTAATTTAAATGTTAGAAATACATATGATATTGATGCAACTATTTTAAGAATTCTAAGAATCAATGATCAATTTACGATTCAAGATAAAAGAGCTGATTGGTTGCATATAGATACTATTTATAAAAAGAAATCAGGTGATGTTATGGTTGTAGATACTAACTCTAATTGGGTTCAATTTACAGATAATAATTTATCAATAGATGATGACAATTGTCGATAAGGTGTATTCTTGGCTAATATAGTAGGTGAATGTAATGAAAAAGTTAATCATCATATAAAAAATATTTCGGAAGAAATAAAACCCTTTACAAGTATATTTAATGAATTATTTGTTTTTGATAAAATTTTAATAAGTGAAAATGGTGGAAAAACAAAGTTAAATCGGCAAATACTAAATGATCATCATGATTTAATGCAAAATAAAATTCTTCTAATAATCTCAGAATTAGATCAAGCTTTAGATGCTGTAAAAGAGTATATGAAACTCTTATTATTAGAGTGCAATAAATCAAGTCAAATAGAGACTGTTAATTTAATATATGATGATAAAAACTTTTTAGATTTACTAGAAATGGATCTTGATACAAAAGTTATACCAGCTACGTCTAAAAAGAAACTTTTAAAAGATATTCAAACTTTATCAAATATAAAAAATAAAATATTCAATTTAAAATATTTAGTAACTATGTTTGATACTACAATTGTTGATAAATATTTGAATAAATTAGGAGTTGAAGATTTAATTAACAGTACTTTTATTTTTGAACTTATTGATACTTTTGGACTACATTTTGAAGAGTTAAAGAAGTTTGAATATACTATTGCGAACTTTAATAAAACTAATGAAAAAGTAAAAGATTTTTCTTCTTTAAACTATTTACTTGAATTACATAAAAGAAGAGCAGATAACTATATATATGCAAACTTTAGATATAAAATCTCTTTAGACTATAATTTAGATCTAAATTTAAATAAAAAAGTTGATATCAATATTCTTTATCTTGAAAATATAATTTCTTCTTTTATAGAGCAGTCATGTATGGATTTAGTAAAAAAAGAGATGAAAAAAGGGAAAATTAATAAATTAGTTGAAGTAAATATTTTTGTACATAAGAAGAATATTCAATTAGTAGTTAAAAATAACGGATTTGAAGTAAAAAATATTCACACACTTTTTATTTCAGATACAGAAAATAAGTATATTATTGAAGCAAAAAACCTTGCAAATATGTTAGGTGCTACTATGGAAGTTACAAGTATGGAAGATGAAGGTATGGCCTATACTTGTTCTTTTAAAATCTAAATAGAACTAAAATATTAGTTCTATTTATCGTCAAAATTTCCTATAATTTCTTTAGCTTTTTGTAAAGCTTTATCGCTAGAATCTTTATCAAATGTTAAAGCTACTGCCATTCTTCTTCCTACATGGCTCTGAGGCTTTCCAAATACTCTAATAATAGAATCTTTTGTAAAAGATTGATCAAAAATATCAATTTGTGGATTGAATGTATCATTTCTTGCTTTATAAGCAGCACTTGCTCCTGCACCATAATCAATATAATCTAAAGGAAGTCCTAAAACTGCACGTACATGAAGTGCAAATTCACTAGCAGATTGAGTAATCATAGTAACCATACCTGTATCATGTGGTCTTGGACTCACTTCTGAAAAATATACTTCATCACCTTTTACAAACATCTCAACACCAAAAATACCACGACCACCTAAACCATCAGTTACAGTTTTGGCAATATCTTGCGCTTTTTTCTTAGCTTCTTCACTCATATTCATAGGCTGCCATGAAAAGATAAAATCACCATCTTGTTGAATATGACCAATAGGTTCACAAAATACAGTTTGCTTTTCATTTCTTACAGTTAACATAGTGATTTCATAATCAAAAGTAATAAACTCTTCAACGATTAATTCACTAGCATCCCCTCTTGCTTCTTTTGCTATTTCCCATGATTCTTGTAAATCTTCTTTTTTCTTAGCAACACTTTGTCCATGCCCAGAAGAGCTCATAACAGGTTTAATTACACAAGGGAAACCCATTTTATCTGCAGCAACTTGTAGCTGTTCAAAAGTACTTACAAACTCATAACCACCAGTTTTTACACCAAGGTCAACTGCTGCAAATTCACGAATGTTTTTTCTATTCATTGTTTTATTAACCGCATTGGCATTTGGAATTACATGAAAACCTTCTTCTTCGGCTGTAAAAAGTGCTTGAATATTAATAGCTTCAACTTCAGGTAATATATAAGTAGGCTTTTCTCTTCTAATTACATCTAATATTTCTTCTTTATTTTTCATATTAATTGTATAAGATTTATTTGCTACAAGTTGTGCTGGTGCATTGTTATAACTGTCAACTGCAATAGTTTCAATTCCAAGTCTTTGTGCTTCGATTACAACTTCTTTTCCTAACTCGCCACTTCCTAGAAGCATAATTTTTATAGAGTCAGATTTTAAAGGTGCTGTGAAATTCATATTTATTCCTTAATTTTTAATTTATTTTTGTGTCTCTTGATAAAATCTTTTATCATAGTTTGTAAGATTATTCTTTTTTATAACGGATTTTAATATAGCTAAGTATTTTTTTCCAATACCAGAATATTTTAACATTGTTTGGGATAATTCCATTCCCATTGGATTTTTATTTTTTATACGTGCTTGATATCTTTTTTCACGAAAAGATTTATAAGCTGTATGTCTATTTAAATTTAACATATAAGCACTAAGAGAATCTTGTAAATTATTAAATACTCTAATTAAATGCTTAGAACCAGCTGCTCTTCTTTTTGGAACAATTCCATTTTTTGCATTATATGTCCAATGTCCAAAAATATTATTGGCTTTTTTTGTAAATCTACTTTTACCCCAAGCACTTTCAACTGCAGCTTGTGCAATACTCATTGCTGGAGGAATAACATCAATTTTCAACATATAAGATTTTAAATCATAAAGTTCTTTTACTCTGTATCTTTTTTGAAGCTCACTTAGTTTTTTTAAGTCTTTTTTAGTGATATTTGTTTTATTAGAGGAAAGTGTTTTTTTTACAAAAGTTCTTTCTTCTAAAATTTTTAAATTCTCTTTTTTTGTTAATTTATAAATATATTCAGCAAAATAATCTTTTGCTTTTTTTGTATCTTTTATTTTGTAATACTCACTAGGCATTCCTTTTGCAAATAAATTTAAAGAAAAAACTATAAAAATAGCAAAAAAAATCTTAGTAATTTTCATAACTATTTACCTAGTTGTTGTAAAAACATTTTTTACAGCACCTTTAAAATAAATAGTATTATCCACTAAAGATAAAGTAAGTTCTTCGTCACTTTTTGGATAAACAAAAGTTTTATTAGAAACTAGATTTAAATTATTTGCTCTTAAAAAACAAGCAGCCATTCCAGTTCCACAAGCTAGTGTTTCACCTTCTACTCCTCTTTCATAAGTTCTAACTTTTATAACACCATTTTCTATTTTTGCAAAGTTAACATTTGCATTATGCTCATATCTCATTTTCGCACATAAATCATGATCATAATCTTCTAAATTATCCACAATAGTAACTAAATGTGGAACACCAGTATCTACTAAATACCAAGTAAAACCATCTTGTTCAAACTCTTCTTTTATAACAAGAGGAGCAGTTAATTGAGTTTCGACTATATCTTCTTCAACAATTGATTTAATTAAGCCAGCACCTGTTAAAAACTGCATTGAATTAGGAGCTAATCCATTTTTGAAGGCATAATGAGCACAGGCTCTTGTACCATTCCCACACATTGAAGCATCACTTCCATCACTGTTATAAAATAACCACTCAAAGTCTGCTTTCTCATTTGGAACTAGTACTATTAAGCCATCAGCTCCAATTCCTTCTGTTCTATTACAAAGTTCAATAGCTTCTTTTGAGTAGTCTTTTTTTATAAATGTGTGAAAAATCACAAAGTCATTTCCACTTGCACTATATTTTGTGTATGTCATATGATTCCTCCCATTATTCTTTCAACTTCATTTTGAAGATGTTTTAAATTTTTTGAATTGTCTATTACCATATCGGCTAATTTTTTCTTCTTTTCTATATCCATTTGATTTGAAATTTTTAATTTAGCTTCTGCTTCATCAATATTATCTCTTTTCATTAATCTTTGAATTTGAATATCTCTTGGTGTATAAACTACTAAAGATTTTGGAATTGGATAATTCATTTTTTCAAAGAATAAAGGAATATCAACAAAATATGGCTTATTCTGTTCTTCGAATATTTTTGATTCTTTTATAATCTCTTCTTTAATTAGTGGGTGAAGTAAAGCTTCAAGTTTAAGTTTGTTCTCTTCATTTGAGAAGATGATTTTACCTAACTCTTTTCTTAATACTTTTCCATTTTCAACATATTGTTCTCCAAACATAGAGACTATTTTTGATGAGTTTTCATCAAGTAATCTATGTGCGATTAAATCCGCATCAATAGTAAGAAAACCATGAAGTTTAAAAAGGTTACAAACTGTACTTTTACCCGTAGAAATTCCACCTGTTAAGGCGATTGCATTTTTAAATAAATCATTAATCATGTAAGATTCTACAATAATTAAGATTTATTTAAATTTAATAGTAGTTTTATCTTTTAGCTATGCCAGTTAATTCTCTGTGTTCACTAGCTGGAAATACAAATGAAGCATTATGTATTTCAGAAGAGTAGTAGTTTAAATCATCAATAAAATCAGATCTTTGTAAAATTAAATCTGCTGTTGGATGATATTTTTTAGAAGCTAATATTGAAGTGCTATGTCCAAATTTAAATGGCATGGCAATCCAGAATTTAGTACCTACTAAAAGTAAATCTTTTTTTAATTGCTTTTCATCTCTTGAAAAAGCTGAAGTTGCAAATGAGATTAAACCATCATCACTTAAGATTCTTTCTATGTTTGCTAAAAGTAATTCATCAAGATTTACATCAGTTAAAATTATAACGTCAATATCTTTTTCATTTTTTGATGTTAAAAGTGATGAGTCTCCAAATTCAACAGTTGAATATGAATGCTTTTGCGCCTGTGCTTTTAAGTCTTCACTAGCAGTACCAATAACTAGTACTTTTGAAGCTTCTTTATGAGTACATAATGGTACGTGTACCATCATTTCATTAAATGCCTTGTTATCTTTCATTATATATAGTCCTTAATATTTATAAACATTTTGATATAATAGCAAAAATATTTTAAATTAATCAATGATTAAAGCAAAGACAATTAAAAAGGTGAATAATGAGCACAGTTAGTTACAAAGACGCAGGCGTAGATATCGATGCTGGTAATCAGTTTGTAGAAAATATCAAACCATATGTAAAATCAACAATGATACCAGGTGTTTTAGGTGGAATAGGTTCTTTTGCAGGGGCTTTTGAATTACCTACTGGATATAAACAACCTGTTATTCTTTCAGGTACTGATGGAGTTGGAACAAAACTTAAGTTAGCAATTGATTGTAAACAATTTGATACTGTTGGAATTGATTTAGTTGCTATGTGTACAAATGATTTATTATGTAACTTTGGTGAACCATTATTTTTCCTAGATTACTATGCAACTGCAAAACTTGAAGTTGAAGAAGCAACAGATGTTGTAAAAGGAATAGCTGAAGGTTGTATTAGATCTGAATGTGCGCTTGTTGGTGGAGAAACTGCTGAAATGCCTGGAATGTATAAAGAGGGTGATTTTGATTTAGCTGGTTTTTGTGTTGGAATTGCAGAAAAAGAAG
>MDTG01048531.1_pt1 | contig 26246 bp, 20 predicted proteins | sample 811421 | NCBI WGS metagenome assembly MDTG01 (sample SAMN05326645, study PRJNA326480) | marine metagenome | isolation source: seawater | place: Pacific Ocean: South East | collected 2011
AAACGGGATTCGAACCCGCGACCTCCACCTTGGCAAGGTGGCGCTCTACCAACTGAGCTATTTTCGCAATGTATTATGAGCACTACGCCCTATAGAGGCGGGAGCAAATTTAAAATAAATAGAACAAATACAAAGGGAAAAATTGGAAAAAAAATGATACTCTATCTCTATTTTTTAGCTTACTAGTCTGCTTTATTCAACAATAACTTTTTGATATCATTTAGGGTCGTAAGTGCGGCCATAGGAGTCAAATTATCAATATCGGTATTTAGTATTTTTTGTTTGATGTCCTCCAAAAGAGGGTCGTCTAATTTAATAAAACTTAACTGCAATGCATCTGCTGCAGAAGTTTTTACTCTAGAAGCTTTGTCACTCGACGAACGCATGGATTCGAGCTGTTTTAATATAGCCTCAGAACGACTAATCACTGCCCGTGGCATACCAGCCATTTTAGCAACATGAATCCCAAAGCTATGTTCAGATCCACCTGAAACAAGTTTACGTAAAAATAAAACAGTGTCGTCAAGTTCTTGAACAGCTACATTGAAATTTTTGATACGATCAAAAGTTTGGGTCATCTCGTTTAGTTCGTGATAATGCGTAGCAAAAAGGGTTTTAGCCTTAGTCGGGTGGTTGTGTAAGTATTCGCTAATGGCCCAAGCAATGGAAATCCCGTCATAGGTGCTAGTTCCGCGACCAATCTCATCGAGCAGGATTAAACTGCGCTCAGAGATATTGTTCAAAATGCTGGCCGTTTCATTCATTTCCACCATAAAGGTCGATTCACCTTGAGCTATATTATCGCTAGCCCCAACACGGGTAAAGATTTTATCAATCACTCCCATGGTTAACGCCCCAGCCGGCACAAATGAACCCATTTGAGCCATGATTACAATAAGTGCAGTTTGTCTCAAAAGTGCGCTCTTACCACTCATATTCGGACCTGTGATCATTATAATCTGCTGACTATCTCGATCCAGAAATACGTCATTAGCGATATATGGGTTATCCTGAGGCAAATACCTTTCAATAACTGGGTGACGTCCTTGGCTTATGTCTAAAGTATAACTCTGATCGAGCTCTGGACAAACATAATTATTGTTTTGAGCCAAAGTGGCAAACCCCATTAAACAGTCCATTTCAGCCAAGGCTGCTGCAGTTTTCTGGATAGCACCAATAAAAGGAAAAATTCGGGCCACTATTTTGGCGAATAATTCCTGTTCCAAAATCGCAATTTGCTCTTCCGCGCTAAAAATTTTGGCCTCATAAGTTTTTAACTCTTCCGTGATGTAGCGTTCTGCATTTACTAACGTCTGCTTTCGTATCCAATGCTCAGGGACCTTCTCCTTGTGGGTATTACGCACCTCGATATAATAGCCAAAGACATTATTGGCACCTATTTTAAGTGAAGGGATGCCTGTTTCTTGTTGATGATGCTCCAGCATCCGCTCCAAATGTATTTTTCCACCGAAGGCAATAGAGCGCAGCTCGTCGAGCTCCTCACTCGCACCCTCTGCGATGATAGATCCCTTACTGATCAAGGCGGGTGGATTTTCATGAAGCTCATGGTCAATAATCTTTACGAGATCCAGACACAAATCCATACGTTTACCCAAGGTCTGAAGGGTAGATTGATTCGAGGACTCTGCTCCATCTTTAATAGGTGCTGCGGCCCGCAATGAATCGGCCAAGTAACGCACTTCTTTCGGATTAATTTTGCCAGTGGCTGTCTTGGAGATCAATCGCTCTAAATCACCTACTCCTTTGAAGCCTGCCCTCAGATCTTCGCGTAGTTCGGCCTGATCAAACCAATGGCGGACTACCTGATGCCGCTGGTGAATTTGAGTGCGATCTTTTAAAGGCAATGCCATCCAGCGCTTGAGTAATCGGCCGCCCATAGGAGAAATAGTCTGGTCCATCACCCCAAATAGCGTAGCGTTCTGTCTACCGGAACCTTCAAACAGCTCAAGATTACGCATGGTGAACTGATCCATCCAAACATACTGGTCTTGAGGGATACGCGTCAGCTTGGTGATGTGTCTCAAGTCCTGGTGCTGGGTTGTGCTGATATAATGTAATATGGCTCCAGCAGCGATAATGCCCTGTTCCATTTTATCGACACCAAAACCCTTAAGACTTTTGATTTTAAAATGTTCCAACAGCAAGTCATCGGCATAAGTCCTTTGGAAAACCCAATCCTCAAGAAAAAAAGCGTAGCGACCGTCGGTCTTAGATTGCTGAATGCGCATTCGCTCTTTTTTATGCCAAAGTACTTCAGTAGGATTAAATTTTTGAATCAAGGCCTCGATATGATGTATATCGCCTTCGGCAATTAAAAATTCCCCCGTACTGATATCCAAAAAAGCTACTCCACTGAGCGCATCTTCGCTATATACGGCCCCCAAAAAATTATTGCTTTTCCGTTTCAGAATATCATCGTTTAAGGCCACCCCCGGGGTCACTAATTCGGTCACTCCTCGTTTAACGATGGTTTTAGTTCGCTTGGCGTCCTCGAGTTGATCACAAATAGCCACACGACAGCCAGCCATAACCAGTTTCGGTAAATAGTTGTTCAACGCATGATGAGGGAAACCAGCAAGCTCCGTCTGATCACCGCCATTATTTCGGGCTGTTAAGGTGATATTCAAGATCTCCGCAGCTCGAACTGCATCAGCGCCAAAAGTCTCATAAAAATCCCCGACGCGAAACAACAAGAGTGCATCAGGATACTTGGTTTTGATGCCTTGGTATTGTTTCATTAAAGGCGTTATTTTTTTGGCCATGCTCGGGTGAAATGTGCGATAAGGGCTAAGGTAATTATTAAATAAAATTTGAGAAAATTCTCTGGTCTAATTCTTTGGTCCTGAGAAGAGATAAGACAATAATCCAACCAAGGCGCTCCCGGGGTTGATTCTTTTTTAGAAAGCCTTATTTTTGCAATATATCATGAAACACCGCAAACTCCAAAACAGTGAATTAATCCGTCCAGATCTGCAGACCCTAAGATCCATAGAGCGGAATCCAGTACATGTAGTTTTGGACAATATTCGAAGCCTCAACAATATCGGGTCGGTTTTCAGAACCGCCGATGCTTTTTTGGCGGCTCATATTCACCTCTGTGGTTTTACCGCTACACCCCCGCATCGCGATATACACAAAACTGCACTAGGTGCTACTGAAAGCGTGCCATGGACACATTATGAACAGACCCTCGAGGCCATAAAGCGACTCAGGAGCCAAGGGGTCAAAGTGTGGGCAGTAGAGCAAGCCGAAAGGGCTACCCTACTTCAAAATTGGACTCCCCAACCAGGCCAGGCTGTGGCCTTTGTCTTTGGAAACGAAGTCAAAGGAGTATCGCAAGATATAGTTGACCGTTGCGATGGTGTTTTGGAAATCCCACAACGCGGACTCAAACACTCACTAAATATTTCGGTCAGCGCCGGAATGGTTCTTTGGGAAGCCTTTAAACGCTATGGGCTTTAATTTGTCTTAAGATATTCAGGTAATCATTGCGACGATTCATAAAATCCAAGTCATTTAAATCGATTCGAATGACTGGTCCTTGATGCATCTCGCTTTCCAAATGGGCCATGTAACCCGCGTGAATTTTTTGCAGATACTCCGCGTCTATAGATTGCTCGTAACTTCGGCCTCGATGCATGATGTTGTCTAAAAGTCGCTTAGTCGATTGAACCAAATAGACATAAACTTTTGGCCGTGGCAATTCCCGATGCATCAAATGAAAAAACTTTTGGTACAGGTCAAATTCATGGTCTGTCAAAGTGATTTTGGCAAAAATCAGAGATTTATAACGATCGTAATCGGTGATAATTAAATCGTTGAATAAGTCATATTGGGCGTTTTGCTCGGCCAGCTGTTGAAAACGATCGGCTAAAAAGGACATTTCTAAGGAAAGGGCATAGCGCTTCGGGTTTTTATAAAATTCTGGCAAAAAGGGATTTTGAGCAAAACGCTCTAAAATCAATTTTCCCTTAAAATCGCGTGCGATCATCTGAGCCAAAGAGGTCTTGCCGGCTCCAATATTTCCCTCGATCGCCATGTAACCTATGGAGTTAAAGTCAAAGGCATCTGCCGGGTTAACTAAGACCTGATGAATAGCCTCAGGGATAACGGAATCGGGGCACTGACTTTTGAGGTTACTTAAATTTAAATTCAGCCGAGGATGAACCCAGTCTGGGGCCACCTCCAAAAATGGTTGCAGTACAAAAAGACGCTGCTGCATTCTGGGGTGTGGTAAAGTCAGCGATTCAACCTCAAGCATAAGGTCTTCGAAAGCCAAAAAATCTAAATCAATAGTACGGCTCCTGTAGGTCTTACTTGTTTTATTTTCATCATCTTGAAACGGGCGTTGGCGACCCAATTCTTTCTCGATCAAAAGCAGCGATGGCATCACTTGATCGGCAGTAAGTATTGTCTTACAATGTACTACTGCATTCAAAAAATCATCTCCCGCAAAACCCATAGCTGAGCTCTTATAAACCCGAGAAATTCGACAAATCTGACCGATGCGCTCAAAAATCAAATCTGTGGCCTTTTGCAAGTACTTCAGACGGTCACCCAGATTGCTTCCCAATCCAATATAAATATTTTGCTGTGGTTCAATAATCGTTTACTTTTACCTTAGGCGAAAATAATCAACTGCAAGGGAATCCCTGCGGATTTAATAAAAAAAAGGTAATGACTGCACAAGACAAAACAATGGCCTTGCGGATTTACATCATTTTAGGAGCGCTTTTCATCTGCTCGCTGGTGGTATCCAACCTAATTTTTCAAAAGTTCTTCTATTGGGATTTTTTCGGACTTTATACCTTTGAGATTTCAGTGGGCATACTGCCCTATCCTATCACATTTTTAATCACTGATTTAATCAGTGAAATGTATGGTAAAAAAATGGCAAATCGGGTAGTCACCGCAGGCATATTTGCCTCGATTTTTTCACTGCTGATTATTAATATTGGGCAGGCAGTACCCGCAACCGAATGGAGTCCGATTGACAATGATTTATTTGATAAGGTATTTAGCGCTGCGGTTTTAGCAGTATTGGCCTCGATGATTGCTTACCTTTTAGCCCAGTACATCGATATCCATTTATACCACTTTTGGAAAAACCTCACTAAAGGAAAACACCTCTGGTTGCGTAATAATTTCTCCACCTTTTTCTCTCAGTTTGTAGATACATTTTCAGTACTGTCTTTGCTCTGTATATTTGGTAAAATCGACTGGGCGCTGTTCGGAGGATTGCTTCTAAGTGGTTATTTGTTCAAAGTGCTTGTTGCGGCCTGTGATACGCCATTGATGTATTTAGGAGTTGCATTATTTCGCAAGCGATTTAAGCTCGAAAAGCACCAGGAGATTGATTTGAGCTTCTCGTAAAACGCAGTTACCGGATTCTTTCTTGGATAAAAAGTTCATGCCTAATTCAACCGAGTGATTTAATCCAGAGTCATCGCTACCACTAAACCCTCGTTGCTGCGGACATTAAAAACAGTTTGGTCCTGAAAGATTAAATATTGACCCTTAATGCCCTTAAGCACACCTTGATAATTTGGGGTTTTGATTAAGTTCAATGAATTTGGTTTTATTGGATGAGCCAACACAGGAAATTCAAGATGGGTTTCCTCACCGACGTATAAAAATGACTTAACTTGATTCGGCAAATAAGGTTCGAGTTTATTTTGCCAAGCTTTCAGGTCGACATCAATGTTCTGGTTTTTGAGCATATTACGCCAATTAGTTTTGTCTGAGACATGGTCCTTTAGTGCTACTTCAGCTATACCTGCTAAATATCTATTCGGCACCTCGACTATGGGAAGCGCTTCATGTGCACCTTGATCGATCCATCGGGTGGGGATTTGACTTTTACGTGTCACCCCTACCTTAATGTCGCTACTGTTTGCAAGATAAACTACGTGGGGCTGAAGCTGTATTTTTTTCTCATATACCAGATCACGATCCTCAATGTCCAAATGCGCTTTACTGAGTTCTGGCCGAATGATCCATTCTGCGGTTTGTGGAGCCTCAAAAAAACAAGACTTACAAAATCCTTGACGAAAAATTGGTGCGTCACTACCACAGTTTAGACACTCATAGCCTACAAAACGCAATTTCAGATTATGATCCAAAAGTTGATTCATATGAATTGGGTGATCCCCGAGCACTAAATAGTAATCGATTGGCGCAGCCATTTGTGTGGCCATTTTTCTCAAAACCCCTTGAAATTCCATTCAAAAAAATAGTAATTTTAAGCTTTAAAGATAGGGTAATTATGCCAATTCCGATCGTCAATTCCATCGCCTCGTGGTTCCTTAAAAAGCGAATTCATCAGATGGAGTTATTTTTTAAATATCCCCATGAAGTTCAGGATGAATTGCTGATGTACTTAATTCAAAAAGGAAAAGGTACAGAGTATGGGCAGACCTACGGTTTCGAATCGATGACTAATTATGAAGACTTCTCTCGTAATGTTCCTGTGGGTAATTATGCCACTAAGGCTGGGTTAATTGAGCGGACCAGATCGGGAGAATCAAATGTCATTTGGCCATCGTCTATTAAATGGTTTGCGAAATCGAGCGGAACATCAAATTCAAAGAGCAAATTCATCCCTGTTAGTCCCGAGGCTCTGGAGGATTGTCATTATGCTGCCAGTAAAGATTTACTCTGTGTTTATTTACACAATCACCCGAACTCAGAATTATTTATTGGTAAAAACCTACGTTTAGGTGGGAGCAAAAAGCTTTACAAGGACAAGGGCACGGTATATGGAGATCTCTCTGCTATTTTAATCGACAATATGCCCTTTTGGGCCGAATTCAGCAGTACACCAAGCAATGAGGTTAGTTTACTCTCAGAGTGGGAAACTAAACTTCAAGCAATTGTCGAAGAGACTATAGAGGAGCGTGTTTCGAGTCTCGCCGGTGTACCCTCCTGGATACTGGTATTGCTAAACGAGGTTCTTCAAAAAACAGAGGCGGCGCATTTACACGAAATATGGCCAGAACTGGAGGTATATTTTCATGGAGGGGTAAATTTTGACCCTTATGCAGATCAATACAAAAACTTGCTTCCTAAGTCCGACTTCAGGTATTATGAGATTTACAATGCCTCGGAAGGATTTTTTGCCTTGCAGGATCAAAGTAATTCAGACGAATTATTACTCATGCTAGACTATGGAATATTTTACGAATTCATACCCATGAATACATACGAAACAGAGCTTCAAAAGGTTCTGCCGCTGAGTCAAGTCACCACGGGAGTTAATTACGCTTTAGTCATTACCACTAATGCTGGTCTTTGGCGATACATAATCGGGGACACCGTTCGTTTTACCAGTCTCTCTCCCTACCGTATTAAAATAACGGGACGTACTAAGCACCACATTAATGTATTTGGGGAGGAATTAATTATTGAAAATGCTGAAGAAGCTCTTCGAATTGCTGCTAGAGTGCAAGAAGCAGAAATTGTTGACTACACCGCAGGACCAATTTTCATGGAAGGTAAAACTAAAGGGGCCCATCAATGGCTTATTGAATTTAAAACATTACCTAAAAGTTTGGACGTTTTCGGTCAAATCCTGGATAAAGCGCTTCAAGATCTTAACTCTGACTATGAGGCAAAAAGGGTCGGAAACATCACGTTGAATCCTCCCGAGATTTTAGCTGTAAGACCAAAACTATTTTATGACTGGCTGAAACAAAAAGAAAAGTTGGGCGGTCAACACAAAGTGCCCAGACTGTCAAACAGAAGAGATTTTATTGAGGAATTATTGAGATTGAATAATTGATCAAAGCCACAATTAGAAATACTTATATAAAACAGGTTAAAAGGATTCAAAATAATCGGTCAAATAAATTATGAAACCGCCCTAAAGGTATTGAACGCATCTCGACTTAAACGTTCCTTAACATAATCTATATCGACCTCGAGATCAAGAGTTTCTGAGCCAGGGAGTTCAAACATTGCATCTGTTAGAACTGACTCACATAGCGAGCGCAATCCACGAGCTCCTAAGGCATATTCAACAGCTTGAGCTACAATATAATCCAGCGCTTTATCAGTAAAACTCAAGTTGATTTCATCCATTTCAAACAACTTGATGTACTGTTTTATAATGGCATTTTTCGGTTCAGTTAAAATGGCACGTAAAGCGTCTGAATCTAATGGTTTCATATAAGTTAACACCGGCATTCGACCAATGATTTCAGGAATTAATCCAAAATTTTTAAGATCTTTTGGCGTAACATAAGACAACAATTCATGATCAACTCCGGTTTGTTTTTTTGAAGCACTAAAGCCAACTGCCTGGCGATTTAGTCTCTTGGCGATATGATTTTCGATACCATCAAAAGCACCGCCTGATATAAAGAGAATATTATCCGTGTTGACCTCGATGAACTTTTGATCCGGGTGCTTACGTCCACCTTTCGGGGGTACGTTGACCACCGAGCCTTCTAGCAATTTTAAAAGTGCCTGTTGCACGCCTTCGCCACTTACGTCTCGCGTAATACTTGGATTATCACTCTTTCGAGCAATTTTATCAATCTCGTCGATAAAGACAATACCTTTTTCGGCCTTGTCCAGGTCATAATCCGCCGATTGAAGCAATCGGGTCAAAATACTCTCCACATCTTCGCCGACATAACCAGCTTCAGTTAATACAGTAGCGTCTACAATTGCTAATGGCACATTGAGCATTTTGGCGATAGTTTTGGCTATAAGGGTTTTCCCTGTACCAGTTTGTCCAACAATGATTATGTTACTTTTTTGAATCTCTACGGCGTTTTGATCCTCACACTGCAACAACCTTTTATAATGATTATACACAGCAACCGATATGACCTTTTTAGTCTGTTCTTGACCAATCACATAATCATCAAGAAAGGCTTTAATTTGTTTTGGCTTTTTAAGCATGACCTCCCGGTCTATGGCCTGCTTCTTTTCATTCTTATGTTCTTGAAGTACGATTCCATGGGCTTGCTCAATGCACTCATCACAAATATGAGCAGAATTACCAGCTATGAGCAGATTAGTTTCTGGTTTCTTACGACCACAAAAAGAACATGACAACTCTTCCTTAGACATTTTATTTGGTTTTGTCTCGGGTCAAAATTTCATCAATCATACCGTATTTTAAAGCCTTATCTGACTTCATCCAGTAATCACGATCACTATCGGCGTGAACTTTTTTAACTTTCTGACCTGTGTGATGAGCGATAATAGCGTAAAGTTCGTCTCTTAGAGTCAAAATCTCTTTTGCGGTAATTTCAATATCACTGGCCTGACCTTGAGCTCCGCCCATAGGCTGGTGAATCATTACACGTGAATGGGTTAAACCACTGCGTTTGCCTGCAGCCCCGGCGCAAAGTAATACAGCCCCCATTGATGCTGCCATACCTGTACAAATTGTTGCTACATCAGGCTTGATAAACTGCATCGTGTCGTAAATACCAAGGCCTGCATAAACACTGCCGCCTGGAGAATTAATGTAAATTTGGATGTCTTTACTCGAATCCACACTCTCCAAAAAGAGCAATTGTGCCTGAACAATGTTAGCTACTTGATCATTGATACTCGTGCCTAAAAAGATGATACGGTCCATCATTAGCCTAGAGAAAACATCAAAAATGGCAATATTCATCTGGCGTTCCTCGATGATATTAGGGGTTAAACCCGTTGGGGCAATACTACTGATGATTTTTTTATAGTAGGTACTGCTGATTCCCTGATCTTTGGTGGCAAACTTTTTGAATTCTTCTGCGTAGTTCATTGTATTATATCTCTGATTTATAGACAAAAATAGCGTTGAAATTTACAAGTTCAACCCTTTAAAGATAAGTATTTTGATTAAGCGTAAGCCACTTTGATGAATTGTTCGTATGATAATTTTTTCGTTTTAAGCTTTGCATTGGCTTTGAAAAAGGCCAAAAGATTTTTAGTATTAAGCTGTTCACTTAAGCGACGTACTTCCTCTTCGTTACTCATTATTCTTGCTACAATTCCGCTAACCTCTTCATCACTTGGATCGGGGTGTCCGTATTGAGCCATTTGCATTTTAATCATCTCGTGGGCATAGGAATTCAAATCCTCAAACTTGAGCTGTAATGACTCATTTTCCTCTCGTAATTTCCCTTCGATGAGTTGATAACGTAACCCTTTAACACTACGCTCGTATTCTGCCACAGCCTCTTCAAAGGTCAATTCAGTCTCTCCAGTACTTCGAATCCAACGTTTTAAAAAATCTTCTGGAAGATCAAATTTCGTACTGCTAATCAAGGTGTCAATCACATCATTAAGTAGTTTTTGGTCGCTCTGTTGAACGAATTGACTCTCAGCATCATCCTTAATTCGAGATTTCATTTCTTTTTCTGAAGTCACATTCCCCTCTCCAAATAACTTGTCAAAGAGTTCTTGATTAAGATCTGCCTTTTCGCGATAATTTATTTCAGAAATCGTGAATTCAACGGTTTTGTTTAAGTTTTCTAACTTATCCGTCCCAATACCCAACATACGTTCGAGATCTTTTTGTTCTTGAAAAAGGTTTTTTGTATTCAGAGTCAATTGGTCATCGACTTCTGAACCAATAAGCGCCGCCTTCTGCTTTTTCCCTTTTATTAACTCCAAATTAAATGTAGCCTTGTGGTCAATTTCATTAGACTCACAAAAAAAAGTGCCAGTAACTTCGTAATTATCTTCAACCTTAGTTTTAGTAATGAGCTTGCCATACTGATTTCTAATCGTCTTGATTTGATTATCAATCATTGCCTTATCTGCCTCAATATGGTAGTGAACTGTGGCCTTTTTAGTTAGATCGACTTTAAATTCTGGTGCTAGCCCCAGCTCGAATTCAAAGGTCAATTCCTTTGCGGTCCAGTCGATTTCTTTTTCGTTTTTAGGAAGTGGATTCCCCAAAATATCGATTTCCTCTTTTTTTAGATAGTCGCTTATCGCTTTCTGCAATAATTTGTTAACCTCCTCTACCAAAACAGACTTGCCAAACTGCTTTTTTACTACTCCAATAGGTATGTGGCCCTTTCTAAAGCCTGGAATATTTGCATTTTTTCTGTAGTTAGATAAAACTTTATTCACTTGATCATTATAATCATCTTCTCCAATATTTATAGTGATCACCGCGTTCAGTTTATCAATATTTTTTCTGTTAATTTCCATTTGGTTTATAACTAAAAATAGGTCGCAAAAATAATTCTTTTAGTCTTACCCCACAAGATTTGACGTCTTGATTTATATGGGTTTCTAACTAGAGATTTAGTCACACTTGTATAACTTAAAACTTACTGAAGAAAGTCAGTAATTGCCTCAAGAAAATCAACAGGATTCTCAGCATGTAACCAATGACCCGCTTTAGGAATTTCGACTAGTGAGGCCTGGGGGAAATGATGCGAGATAAGAGCCCAATCCCCAGGCATGATGTAATCTGATAAGGCCCCTTTTAAAAATAGGGTGGGCCCAGCATAGTAACCTTTTTCGGTTAAAGGAGCGCCGATCTCGTTAGAGTTATTGATTAGAGCCTTTAAATTCAAACGCAAGGTTAATTGCTTAGATTTGGACCAGTATAAATTTTTGAGCAAAAACTGTCTGATCAACGGGTCATCAATGAATACAGCTAACAAAGAGTCTGCTTGTTTTCGAGATTGGGGTCTACCTTGCTCAAGATGAAGTAGAGCTTTGAGTATGGCCTGATGATGTGGAGGATAAGCTTTTGGTCCAATATCAGCAATCACCAAATGGCTTACCAATTCAGGATGCTGAGTAGTCAATTTCATAGCCGTTTTTCCTCCCATAGAGTGGCCAAGTATGATCGTCCGATCAATTCCTTTATTCCTTAAATATTGATACAAATCTTGGGTCAAGACCTCATAGTTGAAGTCAGCATGATGGAAACTCCGTCCGTGATTGCGCTGATCAATCAAATGGACCTGAAAATTCGCCTGAGCCAAGGCCAAGGCCAATGATCTCCAGTTATCACCCATTCCCAGAAACCCATGCAATATGACCATCGGTCTTCCTTGACCGACTATCTGACTGTGTAAATTCAATGTGATAATTTTTTCAAATAGGATTGAATCACTGACTCAAGTCCCATATATATGGATTCACAGATCAATGCATGACCAATGGAAACCTCTTCCAAATAGGGAACCTGAGTAGCAAAATACTGGATGTTTTTAAGAGAAAGGTCGTGTCCAGCATTAATGCCGAGGCCGAGCTCATGAGCTCTCTGTGCTGCGACTTTATAAGGAGCTACTGCCGCCTCAGGATTTTGCTCAAATCCATCAGCATAGGCCTCAGTATATAGTTCGATACGATCCGTTTGACAGAGTGCTGCAGCCTTTATCATAGTTAAATCGGGTGCCACAAAAATCGATGTGCGCACCCCAAGGGATTTACAATACTTAATAATATCCCTTAATTTAGATTGATTTTTTACTGTATCCCAGCCCGCATTTGAAGTAATAGCATCATCCGAGTCGGGAACCAAAGTTACCTGTTCAGGCCGTATTTGCTCAATTAAGTCCAAAAATTTAGCTTGGGGGTTCCCCTCGATATTAAATTCATTCTGTACCACAGGTTTTAAGTCAAGCGCATCCTGATATCGAATGTGGCGCTCATCCGGCCTTGGATGAATGGTAATGCCTTGTGCGCCAAATTTCTGAGCATCAATCGCTACTTTTACTAAATTAGGAATTGAACCTCCGCGCGCGTTCCGCAGGGTTGCAATTTTATTGATATTAACACTTAGTCGGATCATAGTTTAAAACTGAAGGACAAAAATACAAACTTGATTATCGATAAAAGCCGTGATAAGAAACAAAAGCGCATAATTTTAAGTAATTTGCACTAAAATTTGTTCATGAATAATACAGATTACATCATTAACAATCAACAGCTTTTTGACCTGAAGGACAGCATGGCTAAAGTTCGTGATACTTTAACTCGTTGTAAACTATCTCATGCCGTGGTATCGGATGACGAAAGCTATCTTGGAGCACTTTCAGAGACTGATGCTCTATACTTTGATCAAAAAATACGTCTTTCTGAAGTACAGTTTGCTTTGGCTTCATTTTTTGTCCAACCCCAAAATTCTTGGTTCGAAATACTGCAAGCTTTTGCAAAGCACCAAACCAATATAATGCCTGTTTTAGATATGCAAGGAAAGTATTTGGGCTATTATGAACTCGGTGATTTCATGCAAATATTTAATAATACTCACTTCTTATCTTCAGAAGGAATTATTTTAGTTGTGGCATACCCCACAAGTAATTTTTCAATGGCTGAACTTACACAAATTTTAGAATCAAATGGTGGAAAAATTAACGGTCTATTTGTCTCACAACAAAACAATGAAATTACTGAGATTACGGTAAAAGTTTCATCTGAAACAATAGCCATTTCTCTAGAGGCGCTGCGTCGTTATGGATACGTCATCCATTCAATACACGAAAAAGACAGCACTCTAGAACAGCTTAAGGAACACTCAGAATATCTAGATAAATACCTCAACATCTAATGACACACGTTGCATTATTTGGTCAATTCTATCATAAAGGATCAGAGCGATTCATTGAAATCATTATAGATACGTTATTTAATCAAAATATAGGGGTTTGTATGATCCGCGAGCTATGGGATTTGTTAGAAAAACATGAAATCACCATAAGCCAAGCTGATCGTATTAAAATCGTTGATACTCCAGATACAGACTTAGATTTTTTCATTAGTGTAGGTGGGGACGGTACTATGCTAAAAGCAATTACTTATGTCAGAGACTTGAATATTCCTGTGGTTGGCATTAATACAGGGCGATTAGGATTTTTATCTACCATACCAAAAGAAGATATTACCCATCAGCTAAATAAACTCATCTCGGGAGATTATAACATTAGTGAGCGAACTTTAATCCAGGTCAAAACCAACGGTTCTGAGCAGAATAAAAGAGAACTTAACTTTGCACTCAATGAGGTTTCCATCAATCGGAAAAATAGTACTTCGATGATTCGTGTGGACGTTTGGGTCGATCGCGAACACCTGAACACCTACTGGAGTGACGGCTTAATCGTAGCGACACCGACCGGATCCACTGGATATAGTTTAAGTTGTGGTGGGCCGATCATCCATCCCGAAGCGGCTAACATGCTGATTACGCCAATCGCACCTCATAATCTCAACGCGAGACCACTTATTATCCCTGATGACTGTGAAGTTCGGCTCAAAGTCTCCGCTGGGGAATCGCATCATCTGATGTCTTTAGATTCGCGATTAGAAACATTGGTAAATAATACAGAAATTACTTTGCAAAAAGCCCCTTTTTGCATAAAAATGGTTCATTTGAGCGAAACTTCTTTCATCAAAACACTCCGAGAAAAAATGTATTGGGGTGAAGACAAGAGAAATTAAACTCTCTGCTCTAATTGCAATAAAAAGTTTAAATAAAAGTTATTGAATTGCTTATTCCGACAGGGAATAAGGCCTTAAACTTAATTATTATATTTGCACCCTTTAGACCAATCATGCGCAGTCTTTTAATTCTGTTTTCTATTACATTGAGCCTAACAAGTGCTATTTACTCTGTTTCGTATGCACAAACCTATGAATTAGGTGCCTTTCTGGGTGGGGCAAACTATATTGGAGATGTGGGTGATACACAATTTATTGCCCCAGTAGGGGCAACCTTTGGAGGTATTGCTAAGTGGAATCGCAGTAAGAGGCACTCTTTCAGATTGACATACCTATTGGGACAAATCATAGCCGATGATTTGGAATCCAAAGATATACGTAGATTGCAGCGTGGTTTTGCTTTCGAAAATACTATCAGTGAATTGTCTTTAGGAGTTGAATACACCTTCTGGGAATTTGATCTGCATCAAGCTGTCCAATCATTTACGCCCTATATGTATACCGGTTTGACTTATACTTGGTATGATGCTTTGCAGCGAACTGGAAACCTCTTTAATTCTGTAGGTCGTGATAATAGTTTTGCTATTCCAATGATTTTAGGCATCAAAAAAACTTTAGGGACTAAGTTTTTGATCGGGCTGGAAATTGGTGTTCGATACAGTTTTACTGATGCTTTAGATGGCAGCGCAAATTTTGGTAATTCCCAGGGAAATAATGTACCTTTCGGCAACACTAGAAATAATGATTGGTACGTCTTTTCAGGGATAACCTTAACCTACGCTTTTGGCCGTAAACCTTGCTACTGCAATTTTTAATGGACACGCAAAAACAGATCGATTCGAATAAACTACCACAGCACATCGCCATCATTATGGACGGTAATGGGCGCTGGGCTAAAAGTCATGGTAAGTTTCGTGTATTAGGTCACGAACAGGGAGCAGAATCTGTCCGAGAAATCGTAGAAGCCTGCGCGGAACTAAATATTCCTTATCTCACTCTCTATGCTTTTTCCACTGAAAACTGGAGGAGACCAAAATTAGAAGTTCAATCTCTGATGAAATTACTAGTCAAAGCCCTCAACAACGAGCTAAGAACTTTACAAAAAAACGGAATTAAACTGAATGCTATTGGAAACATAAATGCCCTTCCCGATAAAGCCAGAAAAGATCTTTTAGCCGTAATAGAAAAAACTGCAACAAACCAGGGTATGATACTAACTTTAGCACTGAGTTATGGATCCCGTGAAGAAATAACAAAAACCATTCAAGAGATTAGTCTCAAAGTTAAAAATAACCTAATTTCGCCATCAGATATTAACGAATCAATTATTAATAATCATCTTTACACGAGAGACCTGCCCGATGTAGATTTGTTGATTAGGACTAGCGGCGAACAAAGAATCAGTAACTTTTTGTTGTGGCAAATTGCTTACGCAGAATTATATTTTACAAACACACTTTGGCCCGATTACACCAAGACCCATTTGTATAACGCAATACTGGACTATCAAAATAGAGAACGACGATTTGGAAAGACAAGCGAACAACTTAACGCCTGAACACACCAATAAAATAGTTCGTCAGCTCCTCCTTATGGCGGTGCTTTGCCTATTTTGGACGTCAGCGGTTTTGGCTCAGAAAAAAGAATTAGACAGCGGGATCAAATACACAATTCGCAGTATTACAGTCACCGGAGCGCAAAATTTTAACGAAAATACAGTTATCGCATTTACTGGATTGAAGATCGGAGATCAGATTTATATTCCTGGCGAAAAACTTAGCAGTGTTACCAAAAAACTTTGGGAACAAAACCTATTCAGTGATATTGCCTTTTATGTCACAGGGCTTGAAGAAAATAACGTTGATCTCGAATTGTATATCGTGGAACTTCCCAAGCTGAATAAGATTATCATCGACGGGGTCCGTAAAGGCCAAGCGACAGAAATCATCAACGATAACGAGCTTAAGGAGGGAGTCAAAATCACGAAAAATCTTATCACAACCACGAAAAACCATATCTTCAATAAATATGCTGAACACGGATTTTTAAATACCAATGTCTTATTAACGACGATTCCAGTTCTAGATTCAACGGGCATGGTCATAGCCCAAGATATGAGGATTCTTATTGACCGAGGTAAAAGAGTTAAAGTAGCCGAAATCAATTTTAAAGGCAATAAAGAGCTTAGTGACGGCAAATTGCGTGGCTTCTTTACAAATGTCAAACGTAAAAATCCACTACGTTTTTTCAAAAAATCTAAGTATACAGAGTCACTATTTGAGGAGGATAAAAATAAGCTTTTGAAGAAGTATAAAGAAAGTGGATATCGTGATGCGCGCATTATCAAAGATACTTTGAGAGTACTAAGCGATCAATCCATCGCTCTTGATTTAACATTGGAGGAAGGAAAGAAATATTATCTCGGAGATATCCGTTTCATAGGAAATAGTGTTTATACCGATGAGTTTTTAAAGCAGTATATGGCTTTGGGTAAAGGAGATATTTACAACGGTACTCTTCTTCAGGAACGTATTGCTGACAATAGTGACCCTGATGCTGCAGACCTTACAAATCTTTATCAAAATGAAGGGTATCTATTTTCTCAAATTAATCCAGTTGAAGTAGCTGTGCGCAGAGATACCATAGATTTTGAAATAAGGATTAAGGAGAATAAATTAACTTATTTTGATCATGTCAGTGTCGTGGGGAACGACAAAACCAACGATCATGTAATATACAGAGAATTGCGCACAAGGCCTGGTCAAAAATATAGCAAGCGAAATGTAATCAGAACTATTCGTGAACTAGGTCAACTGGGCTATTTCGACGCCGAACAACTTACCCCTAATTTTAAAAATCTTGACCCGAACAACGGCACTCTCGATCTTGAGTATTCCGTTATTGAAAAAGGTTCGAGCCAGATAGAACTTCAAGGAGGCTATGGAGGGGGTGGATTTGTCGGAACACTGGGGCTTAACTTCAATAACTTTTCCTTACGTAACTTATTCAACACTGAAGCTTGGCATCCCTTACCCATGGGTGACGGTCAACGATTTTCACTTCGTGCCCAAGCCAGTACATTCTATTCGACCTACAGCCTCTCAATTATGGAGCCTTGGCTTGGTGGGGAACGACCTATACAACTTAGCACATCTTTTTCACATACTGTTCAATATTTATTCAATTTTCAAACGAGAGAGCGTGATACAGATCGAAGGTTTTTAATTACAGGAGGATCTGTAGGGATAGCGAAACGACTTAAATGGCCAGATGATTATTTCCAGCTATCCCAATCTTTAAGTTTTCAACATTTTGATCTGAGAAATTATAATACGGGTTTATTCACCTTTGGAGATGGTTTCTCAAATAACCTAGCTTACACCATCGGTATCGGGCGGAATAGTACTTCTGCTAATCCGATTTATCCTCGCTATGGTTCAGATTTCAGCTTAAATGCAAAATTATCTTTACCCTATTCAGCTTTAAACGGTATTGATTACAAAGGTTTAGATCAGGAACGTAAGGAACTCCAAGATATATTGGCTAATGATCCCTCCGATGGAGAGGCTGTTGATTCACAAGAACGTATTTCCGAAATCGATCAATTACGTTTTAATTGGTTGGAATACTACAAAGTGAAATTTCAAGCTACCTGGTATTCCACCTTGGTCGGAGACTTAGTTCTTCGACCAAGGGCAGAATTTGGGTTTTTAGGCGCCTACAATAAATATCGCGGTATACCGCCTTTCGAGCGATTTTTCTTAGGTGGTGATGGTTTAGGGGCGTTCAGTCTTGATGGGCGTGAAGTAGTGCAACTGAGAGGGTATCCCAACCAATCTTTAAGTACTAACGACGGTAGCGCTATTTACAATAAATTCTCTCTAGAATTAAGATATCCGATTACATTAAAACAATTAGCATCAATTTACGTTCTATCATTTATTGAGGGGGGTGCGGCTTATGACTCATTTAGGAATTACAATCCGTTTGACATAAAGCGTTCTGCAGGCGGAGGAATTCGTATATTTATGCCCGCGTTTGGTTTATTAGGGATTGATTTTGGCTACGGATTTGATCCTGTTTTGAACGGTGTTGGAAAAAATGGTTGGGAAACCCATTTCATTATTGGTCAACAATTTTAATTGTGGCACGATTATTTATAGTGAATATATAATTATGAATGTATTGAAGTTATTGTTATACATTTTGCTTTTCACGGCAAACCTTTCGGTAGTTCAAGCACAAAAAGGTGCGCGAATGGGCTACATTGATATGGAGTATATCTTAGAAAACGTACCAGAATATCAAGAGGCTAAAAATCAGTTGAGCTCAAAAGTCGACCGATGGAAAAGAGAATTAGACAAAAGGAGCCAAGAAATCGTACAACTAAAACTCAACTTAAGTAATGAGCGTATTTTGCTGACCAAAGAACTTCTTGAGGAGCAAGAAGAAGAAATCAAACTGATGGAGGATGAGATGATAGCCTACCAGCAAAAGCGTTTCGGCCCAGGTGGGGATTTAGACGAGCAACGTAGGCAGCTAGTGCAACCCATTCAAGATCAAGTATTTAACCTTGTACAAGAATTAGCAGAAGCTAAAAAGTATGATTTCATTTTTGACAAATCAGCGGATGTAGTAATGCTTTTCGCTGCTAAACGTAATGATATATCAGATCAAATTCTGCGCAGTATTAATCGCGCATCTAAACGCGAGGAAGCCTTAAATAGAAAAGAGGGTAAAAAGATAGAAAAGGAAGAGTCCTTGAGCCTAGAAGAGAATAAAGAGCTAACCGAACGTGAAAAAGCACTAGAGGACAAAAAGAACCAACGCGAGGCGATGATGGAAGAACGCGCAAGGAAGAGAGACTCGATTCGATTGGTTAAACAAAAGGAATTTGAAATGAGAAGACAAGAGCTTTTAAATCGTCGCCAGCAAAGGTTAGACTCAATAAATGAAGTCAAAAACAATCAAGATAATGGTTCAAACTGATTAAGAAGACTTACTGCAGTTGAATTATAGCCAGCGTTAAACATTATAACGGCTTAGGAATTCAATATTAATAAACAATAAAATAAAAATTTAATACCCATACAAATGAAAAAACTCAATGTATTTTTAATAGCTACTGTGATGTTATTTGCCGCACAAACATCAGTTTTTGCTCAATCAAAGGTGGCCCACATCAATACCACTGAGCTAGTTTCGGTGATGCCAGAGATGAAAGCTGCCGAAGGACAATTAGAAAAACTTCAAAAAACATATGACACGGAAATAAAAGCGATGACGAAAGAGCTTCAAGCAAAAATCACCCAATACGACGCTGAAGCTGGATCCAAGTCTGAAGAAGAAAATAGAAAGCGCATTGAAGAAGTACAAGGTATGCAGAATAATATAGGGGCATATCGTCAACAAGCTTTACAAGATCTGCAGCAGAAAGAGATTGATTTGTTTCAACCAATTTTAGAAAAAGCTCGTCAAGCGATTCAAAAGGTAGCTCGAGCTCAAGGGTTCCAATACGTTTTAGATGCTACACAAGGATCTGGAGTAATTCTTGCTGATGGAAAAGATCTTCTGGCCGACGTTAAAAAGGAACTTGGTATCTAATCAAGCTAATTCATTAGGTAATGTAAGTTGTTATTTTGCTTTTTATTTGAGCTTAAAATGACTAAAAAATTAAATAAACTGCTCGCTTATCGCGAGCAGTTTCTATTTTTATATTATGCAAAATAAATTTGGGCCTATTGGTTTATTTGATTCAGGTGTAGGTGGCACTTCGATTTGGAAAGAAATTGAGCAATTGATGCCTAGCGAGAACACTATCTACCTGGCTGACAGCCGCAATGCGCCATATGGTGAAAAATCGCCTGAGGAAATCATGAGGCTCAGCATCAAAAACACTGAGCTTCTGATAGAGCAAGGATGTAAAATCGTTGTAGTTGCATGTAATACTGCTACAACAAATTCCATAAAGCACCTACGTACAAAATTCGACATCCCCTTTATTGGAATTGAGCCTGCAATTAAGACGGCCGCACTAAATTCTAAATCAGGAGCAGTAGGCATACTTGCTACGAAGGGGACCTTAAATAGTAACTTATTTCACGAAACTGCTGGTCAATATGGAAATAAGGTTAAACGCGTCGAAATTATCGGAGAGGGCTTAGTTCCCCTCATCGAAGAAGGCTTAGTCAATGGTCCTCAAATAGATCTTTTATTAGCGAAATACTTAAAGCCTATGATCAAGGCTAACGTAGATCACATTGTCTTAGGGTGTAGTCATTACCCTTACTTGATTCCGGCTATAAAAAAACATCTACCCAAAAGCATTAATATCATCGATTCTGGTCACGCTGTAGCTCGTCAGACTAAAGCCATTCTGAAGGCCAAAACATTACTTAATTACTCAGAAACAGCTCCGCCCAAATTGCGTAAAGAATTTTGGACTAATGATAATCCCTATGCTCTAGAAAAATTATTGAAGACTTCTTCGAAAGCTCATTTGACACAAGGAATGAGACCCATTATATTGATCAAAGATTTTTAGGACTATGCCATCGTTAGTTTGGCCTTAACATACCATTATAGCGCATATCTTGATCCCAAGAGCTAAAACGACCTCTTAAGAAGTTATAGCCAATGGTAATCTGATGAAAACCACCTGATTCTAATCGAACAGAGCCAGTTTGATAAGAATAGGTATAGGCAAACATGAAATTCTTGTATGTGCTACCAATAACAGGGGTGATGTACTGCAATTTTTGATTGCGAACTTGATTTCCATCGAGATACTCGGCCCCATCAAAACTTCTACGATAACTTATACCTGCATAAATACTGCCAAACTCCATAGCCCTGAAAGCCTTAAAGTTTAGGTCTATCCCCTGCTCTTTGGTTCGCTCCCTGTGCTGAAATAAAAACGATGGCTCAAAATAATATAGTCCTCCCGAACCAGGAATACCATATGCCATAGATAGGATATAATTACGCTGGTTGTTTGATTCGAAACCCTCAGAGTATAAACTACGATTACGGAATAAAAGGTTCTTCACCGTCAAATGTGCGGAAAAATCTAGGAAATTATAGGACATCCCAGCGTCCACATTAAAGTAACCTGTTGTCTGAATTATCCCAGCAATGATCGGGTCGTACTGACTGGGATCAAAATTAGTTTCATCTAATTTTGACTCCATAAGTCCGACACTCATACCAAAAGACAATTGATTTATTTCAGAACGACTTCTTGAAAACAAGAGATGATGAGCATAAGTGAGATATCCTCCCACCTGTGAGTGATAGCCGTTGGCATCATTAAATACGATCCCACCCAATCCAGAGTTTTGTCCTACTCGATTGTGATAGCTAGCCGTTTGAATATTGGGAGCTTCAGTTTGATCAAACCATTGCTGGCGAGCTGTCATACGTAACTTTCCGTAAGCAGATGCACCCGCCATAGATGGATGTAGCAAATATAAATTGTCGGCAAAATAATCATGGTAAACCGGTAAACCATCCTGCGCTTGCAGATTTACAGTTAGTGTAACCATGAGACTAAATAATGTGTATCTTAATTTCATATCAATTGCAAATATCTATCTTTTTAATGTAAAATGTCCTGTAAATACCTTAGGAATATCCTCTTCTATATATTCGATTCTGAACCAGTAGTCACTTGAGGGTAGTGGATTACCTTTATAGGTGCCATCCCATCCTGCACTAGTAGGGCTGAGTTGCTTGAGCAACTTACCATAACGATCAAAGATATAGATGCGTGCCGCTGGGTCATAATCAGCTAAGCTGATGATATTCCAAGTGTCGTTAAAACCATCGTTGTTCGGGGTTACAAAAAGTGGATAGTCAACCACTCCGATCTCTGCGGTAATAGAGCCGCATCCCTCTACATTGGTAATAGTCACCTGGTGAGTCCCCGGAGTGATATTTTCAAAAATACCGCTATCCTGCAGGGGCCCCCCATCTAGACTGAACTGATAGGTCCCTAAACCAGTAGCTGTAGCTTCAATGACGTGCTCTCCAGCAAATGCGCCGTTGAGTAGTCGTAAATTGTACTCTAATGGCGGAGAGGCCGGAGTCACAGTAACTACAGTCTCCAAAGCACAACCTGAGGCCAGCTCGGTAACTAAGACAGTATATGTGCCTGGGGCTAATGCAACCAGTGATGGCTCAACCTCATTAGGTAAAATAGTCCCATTAAGCGACCACAAGAATGTGAAGCCCTCTGTAGGCAAGCCTGTCTCCAAAACCGGAGGAGAAGCCTCGCCAAAGTCCTCTAGGATGGCATTACCCTGAGCATCCACACAGATGCGGTACTCCTCTCCTAAGGTCATTGGAGGTAACTGCTCTACAGATAAAAGTACTTCAGCCACATCATAACATATCGGCAAATCACTTGGGTCTAATAAATTACTCACTCGTGCGTAGATCACCTGTGGATTAGTAATATTGGTATACACATCAGGTAGGCTCCCCAAACCAAGCTCCGCGTCAGAAAGCGTCTCATGGAAGGTCAATACATATATACTTGGGTCCTGCCCCTGTAAGATCTGATCTACCATTAGCTGTGCCTGAGCATCCAAGTCCGTGGGTAATGTAGCGTTGGGAATCAGAGTAAACTGAGCCAAACCATCACTCGGAGCCAAATTATCACAGATCATATAAGGATCAGGCTCACCAGCAAAGGCCCCTTCCTTAACATACAACTCAAAACTCAAATCTACCTCAAGGGTAACTGGGTCCTGCTGTGGTGGGGTATAACATCCCGTATCCAAGGCAATTAATCCCGCGTAAACCGTCTCTGGACTCGTCGTACTGGCAAACAGAGTCGGATTACCAATAGGGTTCACCCCATTTTGAGCCTCAGTTAAGGTACGGAAGTACAACACTCCGTAAATCGTCGGATCTAAAGTCCCTAAAATAAGTGAATCGTTCTGGGTAAGATCAAATACACCTACCCCATTACTATCAACTGTACAATAATATAAGTCCTCAGGGAGCCCTTCGGCAACCGGTAACGGACTCACCACGAGCTCCAGCTCTACAATAGTGTAACACCCTAAATCTGCCGGAGGCACATCCTTAGTCACACGTGCATAAACCACCTGACTAAACGGTGTAATATTAGCATAAGGACTCAAAAGTTCAGTGCCTGGAAGACCAGCCTCGGCATCTTCAAAAGTCTCGTAGTAAAGCACACTCACATTGGGCTCACCTCCAACGATCTCATTATCCTTGTCCGTAAGGATGAAAGTCGACAACCCGTCCTCAGGATCAAAATCAATTACTGGATCTCCCTGGCCATCACATACTATAAGTGGAGTAGGCGTCACAGGGCTCGGATTAGGTAGTACCCGAAGAGTTAGTGAAGTCTCTGCACCACAGCCCCCAGAGGTCAATACTGTGACATAAATATCCTGAGGATTGCTCACGTTCTGATAGTCAGTAGGATCCGCAATGGGGAAATCGTCTATCTGATCCTGTGCACTGGCGTAGTAAACTACCGTATAGGTCGGGTCCCCACCTGTGATAATCGGATCATTTAAAGTTAAATTAAAGGTTGAGACCCCATCATCAGGAGTACTACCCCCAAGCTGATCGTCACACAAAAGCATCTCAAATGGACCCGCTGATAAATCAGCCGGTGGCTCAACTAGTAAATCAAATGGAGTTACCTTACCACAACCTGTTACAAAGTTCTCGACGCGAACAAAGACTTGCTGAACAGGAGTGCTTGTATTGGTGTAAGAACCTGGATCACTAATAGCATTGATACCTAAATCTGCATCACCCTGACTCAAATGATAACTCACTAAGTAATCCGATAGTGGATCATTAGCTCCTAAAGCCCCCAAATTATTCTGCGTAAGATCAAAAACCTCAAAACCATCACCATCGAAGTCGCAAGCTACCAACGGGTCCTGGAATAAAGTAAGATCAACCCCTAATGGTAAAGACTCTACGCGGAGCTCTAAAGGAACTACACTAAAACAAGCGTTCACCCCAGGAGGAACATTATTCTCTAAACGAGCATATACGGTCTGTATAAACGGGACAATATTCTCATAGGGACTCAAGAGTTGATCGGCAGGGTCACCAAGCTCAGCGTCTAATGGTGTCTCGTAATAACGTATGCTCACGTCTACCTGGCCCCCCAATAGCTCAGCATCCTTGCTGGTTAAATCAAAATTATCATAAAAGCCATTGTTATTGTCATCACAAGCGATCAATGGATCCGGAATATTAATAGTCGGATTAGCCTCGACATTAATTAAAAAGCTCGTGTTACCAGGACAACCGTCAGCGCCAAAAACCGTAACAAAAATCTCCTGAACAGGACTCACTACGTTCTGGTAAGCCTCCGGAGTCGCAATAGGGTTATCATCGATCTGGTCCTGTGCATTGGCATAATAAGAGACCGAATAAGTCGGGTCACCTAAGGTCACCTCTAAAGTGTTGACCGTTAAATCAAAAGTCGATAAGCCGTCAAAAAGTGTACTGCCTCCAATCTCATCGTCACATAAGAATAAATCGTTAGCCGAACCAATACCCGGTAAAACACCCGTAACAAGCCCAAAGCTGGTAATACGATAGCAGCCTGTATCTAAGCTCTCTAAACGAACCCATATAGTGGTCCCCCCTGCACTAAGATAAGCCTCAGGAGTAGCAATAAATGGCGTGCCTGCCTGAGCATCAGCCAAAGACTCATGATAAGTAATGGGTGCAAAGTCAATCGGATCCTGAGTACCTAAAACAAATGGGTCGTTCAGAGTTAAATTAAACTCAACTAATCCATCGCCATCGTCATCACACTCAAACATCGGATCGATGAAATTAGCATCAGGAGCATCAGGAAGCGGAACCACAATAAGCTCCAGCTCAACTATGCTATAACAGGCCAATATCCCCGGTGGAACATCACGCTCAACACGAGCATAAATTACCTGGCCTCCAGGAACCGTATTGACCCATGGACTGGTCAAAGCACTCGTACCAGTATCGGCCTGAGCAAAAGTCTCATAATACGTCACACTCACATCAGGCTCACCATCGATGATCTCTGCGTCCTTATCCGTGAGCACAAACGTAGCAAAGCCATCGTCAAAAGTACCCCCGTCTAAATCATCATCACATACCTCCAGTGGAGTCGGAGTGACCGGAGTCGGGTTAGGTAAAACTGTTAAAGTCAACGTCACCAACGTACGGCAGCCAAAGGCACTCTCTAATCTTCCAATAATCGTCTGGGGAGTCACAACATTAGCATAAGCCTCTGGAGTAACAATCGGAAGGTCCGCAGCCTCGTCAGCAGCACTGGCATACCAAGTCACTGTAATGGTGTTATCACCACCGGTAGCCGTATCATCAGCCTGAGTTAAATCAAAAATACTTATCTCATCTATAGTACTACCACTGGCTTCATCATCACACAAATAAAGCTCAAAAGGACCCAAGTCCTCAGGAAGCGGATCTACAATCAGCTCTAAAGTTACAATGTCATAACAGCCATTAGAACCGTTATTAGGTAAAGTACTATTGGTGTTCCCCACAAGGAGAATATAAATTATCTGTGGATTACTGGTGTTCTGGTAGGCACCTGGGTTGGCAATAGCCAAACTAAAGTCAGGAGCCGTCAAGGCTAAATCACCCGCAATAATAGCATCACTCTCCTGCTCATAATAATAAACATCGTACTCCAGCGGATCTAAAGTACCTAATACCTCAGGTTCAACTACCGTTAAATCAAATACAGTAAACCCATCAGCCAAGGCATCATCACAAAGGCGTAATGGCTCAGCCGGCTGAGTAGC
>MDTG01046708.1_pt1 | contig 26245 bp, 25 predicted proteins | sample 811421 | NCBI WGS metagenome assembly MDTG01 (sample SAMN05326645, study PRJNA326480) | marine metagenome | isolation source: seawater | place: Pacific Ocean: South East | collected 2011
AAAACACATGGCCTCGTGCTGGAATGGTAGACAGTCTGGACTTAAAATCCAGTGGGATTTACTCCCGTGGCGGTTCGAGTCCGCCCGAGGCTACCAAATAATTGTATGTGAATTAATATTTATAAGAGTGTTAAGCAATCAGAAATATAAATTTAGATAGAAGAATTAATATTTTTGAGTGTTCAAAATCTTTTTAATGTAAAAAATAATAAAAAGTAAAATATTAATGTTATGAGTATAAATATAGCGATATGAAATTGGAAGTTAATTGCAAGTAAATTATGAATTAATAAGAAAAATGAAATTACAAAAATACCATAATTCCAATTTTTTGGAATGTGATGCAAATGGTTATTATCTGGAAGAAATAAGTTCTTTTGGTTCAAAAATCTTTTAAGGCTAACCCTTAAGCCATCGTAAAAAGGTATAGAAAATATACAAAATATTTCTTTTTCTGATATTAACTGTTGGTTATAAGAATTTATTATAATTATTCCAATAAAAATAGTTAGAAGAATTGACCCTGAATTTCCCAGATAAGAAATATTGAGCATATTAATTACAAACATCAAACAAAGTATAATGTTTAATATTAAAATATCATAACTGGGGCTAGGCGATAAAAAAATTTTGTAATTCAAAAGTATTAAACAATTTATAAAAACAATTAGGACAAAACCATTTCTACCATCAATCATATTTATTGTATGTATAAAACCCAATAAAAATATTAAAGTAATAGTTAATGAAAAAAAAATAGGGAGATCTGATAAAAATGAAAATTGTATTATTTGATTAGAGAAAATAACTAAAAAGAATAGAAGAATTGTTGTAATTAAAAATCTAACCTTTACAGATAAACTATACTTATCATCAAAATAGCCAATTAAAAATAAAGATAAATATAATAACGATAAAATTCCATATGAATGATAAACGATAAATGGAATTACTATTAAAGATAAGGAAAGTTGAACTTCTTGTTGATTAAAAGATTGAATTTTATTGAGATTATCAAATGGTATAAAAGGTATTTTTACTCTTAAAAAAATAATAACAAAAATCAATAAGCTTAAGGGTATTATTAAATACATATTTATTAAAAAATTTTAAAATCATTCAAAAGCAAGTTTATTATCTTATAACTTGTATTATTTATGACATACTCACGAGGAGTCTCTATTAGACTTGAATTTGAAATTATAAAATTTAATTTTTTATAGTCATAAGATTTTAAATTATTGACTAATAGGCCAGATCCACTTTCTAAAGTTTCGTCTCTTTCAGTTGAATCTCTAAGTATTATTTGGGGTATTTTATTAATTGAGCATTCTTCTTGGACGGTTCCACTATCAGTAATAACAAGAAATGAATTTTTTTGGAGTTTTACATAATCAAAAAAACCCAATGGTTTGATTAAAGAAATAAAGCTATATTCCTTTTTAAGCTTCAAATTATTAAATTTTACTTTTGATCTTGGATGAATTGGCCATATTATTTGCATATTAAAATCATTATTTATTTTTTTTAAGTAGTCTAATATTCCTTTTAACTTCTCTAAATTATCTACATTTTCTTCTCTATGAAGTGTCATAGATATGTATTTTTTTCTTTTTATTTTTAATCTATTAAGAATTTTTGATTTGTTTATCTTACGATTGTAATAATTTAAAACTTCAAATATGGGATTACCCACAATGAAAATACTTTTTTCTTTAATACCCTCTTTTTTTAAGTGATTAAAACTTCTGTTAGAGTAGACCATATGTAAGTCAGCACTATGATCAATTATTTTTCTATTTATTTCTTCAGGGCTAAATGGGTTAAAACTCCTGTTACCTGCCTCAATATGATATATAGGAATATGTAATCTTTTAGCAATGATTGATGTTAAACTTGAATTTGTATCTCCAAGCACTAATAACTTATCTGGTTTTTCTTTTTTTAAAATCTTTTCAATTTTAGTAAAAGAATTTGAAATCTGTTCAGCAAAAGTTCCTTGAGAGTTTAAATAATAATCAGGCTTTCTTATTTCTAACTCCTTTAAAAATATACCATCTAATTCGAAATCATAATTTTGCCCCGTATGAACAGTAATATTATTTGTATACTTATCTAAATCTCTCAAAATTAAAGATAATCTTATTAATTCTGGTCTTGTACCAAATATTGTTAGCAATTTCATAGTCATATTGTTTTTACAATTTCGTTAATTGACAATTTTTTTTTATAAATACTTTTATTCCAAATCTCATTATTAATATTTTTAAATTTAGTAGACAATGTCCTGTCTATTTTTGATTTTGAAACAAATGGGATTACAGTTACATTGTTTTTAAAATGATTTTCAAAAATCTGTAGAAGTTTATATTTAGAAACTTTATCTTTAGGTAAAATATGTAAATTATTTGGTATTTTAATCATATGCAAAATTATAGAACAAAGAAGATTTGAATAAACAATCGTAGATACTCCATTCCAAAGATGATCTTTAAAACCATTTACTTTTTTATTTTTCTGGGATAAAAACCATTCTACTAAAGAGTAACTTGTATTTATCTCTCTACCGATTATTGAACATCTAACATTATATAAATTATTGTATTTAACTTCGCCTAAGCTCTTTGACATACCATAAAGGTCACTAGCATCATATTTAGAATTTTCGTCATAATTACCTTTGCTGCCAGAGAAAACACAGTCAGTTGTTATTTGAAAAATTTTGGTTTTATTGTTTAAAATACTGGCTAATTTATGTGGAAATAAGGTATTGACGTTAAGAGTTTCCTCAATTGATTTAATACTATTTTCTATAATTCTTGGCTTTACAATTCCTATACAGTTAATAACTATATCAAACTTAAGTTTCTTTAATTTTTGAATTTTAGACTCCATATTTTTGTCAATATTAAATTTGAGGTGTTTTAAATTATTGTTTAATTTAGTTGACCTAGTTGTATAAGAAATATTTTTGAAGCCATGATTTATAAATGCACTAATCATATCTTTACCCAACATTCCATTTCCACCTAATATCAATACTTTTTTATTGATCATTTATTTATAAGTAACTTTCCACGGGTCCCAAAAGTCAAAGTCATATCTATAATCATCTTTAATGGATTCATTTAATTTTGACGATGAAAATACAAGTATTCTATCGTTAGGATTAAAAAATTTAATTCCATTAGCGTAACCTCCTGGAATATATAAAATTTTTTGTGATTTATTTCCTAAATAAAAATTATTTATTGGCAAGTCTTTACTTGGTTTTTTAAAATTATCAATTTTAACAGCAGAAATTTGAATAAAGCCATTTAAACTAAAAAAAATTTTTGATTCTTTTTTGTGTGCATGCCATGCCCTTATGAAATTACTTTGATTATTGTTAATTATATAAAACCTTTGTGTTTTAAATTTGTAAAATTCGTTAAAAAATTCAATGAAGCCTCTTTCATCATAAGCTGATCCTAAATTTATATAAGTAGGTAAACTTAAATTATTCATTTATTTTAAATACTCCTTAAGAAAATCTACGTTTGAATACCTAGGATTTGCTAAATTAACGATTCTTTCTTCCTCTATAAGTTTTTTTAATTCAACAACTCCATCTTTTACATTAAAATTGTAATTAAAATTATACATTTCATTAAACTTTTTACTACTCACACGATAATTTCTATTGTCTTGAAAAGTTTGATCATCGTATAATAGTTCTACATCTTCAAAATTTAGTAAAATTTCTTTTGCTAAATCAATAATCTTATAATTTTTATAACTTAGGTTGTAGATATCATTTTTTTGTTTATTGATTAGTACTGTTTCTACAGCTCTAGCTACATCTTTGACATGAAGCAACGGACGGTATTGCTCACCACCATAAACTTTAATCTTTTTTTCTTTAATAGATTTCATCACTAAAAGGTTAACAACAAGGTCCATACGTATTCTAGAAAAAATATCTGAAATACCAAATAATGTGCCTAATCTAAAAATTATAGTATTTGCATTCTTAAGTATTTCTTCAGCTTCTATCTTAGATTTTGCATAGGTTGAAAGGGGATTGAGCTTAGAGTCCTCATCTATTTCTCTATCTTGATATCCATATACTGAACAAGTGGAAAAAAAAATAATTTTACCATTAAAATTATCAACAAGATTTTTTACTGAGTGAACATTAACGTCAAGAGTGATTTTTTTATTTATTTCACAGGCACCATCACCAACCAAGGCAGCCATCCATATTACTATGTCAAATTGGGGTAGTATTTTGTTAATTTCAATGTGATTACGAATATCACATTTAATAAATTTAATTTCTTTTCTATAAGATTCTTCATAAATTAATGAGTCCAAGACTGTTAAATTAAAGTTATTATTTTTAGACAAAAGATGTGTAATAGCACCCCCTACATAACCAGCTCCCCCTACTAATAAAATATTCATAATATAAATGTGATAGTTCGTGCTAAATTTACATTATTAAATGCAATATTAAACAATATTTTATAAGTTTATATCAGTTAATTTATGAAAATTACTTTTAAGTCTTTTTACTAATTTTAATCATATAAATAAAAGATAGTGGTAGATAATATAATACAGATAACCAATTATGGAAAAAACTCCCACTAGGTAAAAATGGAAAAAATTGTAAAAGAAAAGATAAAGAGCAAAATAATAAAATTATTAATTCAATTGATTTATCCTTTTGTTTGTAAAATAAAAATAAACTTTGTATAAAAATTCTTAATATGAAGAGATATAAAAGATAAAAAATTAGACAACCAACTATTCCATTTTCTGATAATAATTCTAATAAAATATTATGGGGATGTGTAGAGCATCCATTGATTTCTTCAGTGTATGTAATGCCATTGTTTACTGATTCGAATTTTACAACTTCAACATAATTTGGATCATCACAAATTATTCTAAAACTTTTTGAACCATGTCCAAATAAAGGTTTGTCTTTAAACATATTCCAAGCAGTTAGGTAATGTGCATGGTGAGCTGGCGTAAATAATATTAACCCATTTATATTTGTATTCATTTTAAAAGAGTCGAGGGTAACATTAATAATTCTTTTTTTCATATTGCTATCCGTAAGGATAAAAATAGAAGAAATCAATACTAGCAATAAAATAAAATATTTAATTAGTTTTTTTTCATTTAGATTAATGATTATAAAAAAAAATATTTGTACTATTAAAAAAAATGTAGCAATCCTTTCGCCAGAGAGCAATACACCAGAAAATATTAAACAAATAGAAAATAAGTATAAGACTCTGAGTTTAAGTGAAATATTCTTTTTTTTTATTAAATAAAAATAATAAATTAAAACAAAAGGCAATAATCTAGACAAATAACTGCCTGCAATCCATTCATCCCTAAAAAAACCACTAAATCTCATTCCTCTTATATTAGGGTCCATAACATACCCAAAGATATTTTGTCCAAATAAATACTGAATGTATAAATCTATTGTTACAACTAATGTTGAAAAAAAGGAAAACTTTAAAAGATTTTCAATAATTTTATATTTCAAATTAGAAAATAATAAATAAATAGAAATAAGAAAAAAAATATATCTGAAATAGAAAAGTGAATGTTCAAGTGAAATAGAGATATGGTCAGAAAATAAAGAATTTAATAATGAATAAAAATAAAAAGTAATTAATAATAATATTATTGGGCTTATAATCAGTGAACTCCAATTTTTATTTCTGATAAGAAAAATTAATCCGAATAATGCTATAATACACAATGAAAGATCTGGTAAAAATGGACCTGTAATTAAGAAAACCGGGATCAAATATAATAAAATAGGGATATAAGTATGATAGAAAATCATATAAATGTAATAAAACATTAATAATGATTATTGGAATAAATGCAATTAATATAAAATCATATGGTGGTGAAGCTCATTTATCAAATATACTAAACAATCTAAATGACAAATATTTTTCTAAAAAAGTAAAAAGAATATTTGTTTGGTGTAGCTCTAATTTAAAAAAAAAAATTAAAAAAAATATAAAAATAATTTTTATAACTGTGGATACAGTAGGAATTAAAAGTTTTTATTGGAATATATTTACTTTTAGAAAAGAATTTAAAAAATTTAATTGCGATATTATTTTCTTACCAAGTGGAATCAATTATAATTATAAATGCAAATCTGTAATTTTATTTCAAAATTTAATTCCTTTTGATAATAACGAAATGATAAAGTATGGATTAAATTTTATAATAGTGAAATTATATTTATTAAATATACTTTATAAATATTCTTTAAAATATTCCTCTGGTGTAATTTATCTAAATAAATATAGTAAAAAACTTATTGAAAATAGATATGGATACAAAAATACAAATTATAAAATTATACCTCATGGTTTTTCAAAGAATTTTTTTAATACTAAAATAAATAAGACAGATAAATCATTTAATATATTGTATGTCTCTTCTATAGATTTCTATAAAAATCATATTACTTTATTTAAATCTTTAAAAAAACTTTTGGAAATCGGGTATGCTGTTAAATTGTTTATTGTAGGAGATTATTTAAATAAAGATATTCAAATAAAAATAGATAATTTAATTCATAAGGATAATATTTTTAAAAAAAAAGTTATTCATTATAAAAATTTAAAAGAAAGCAATATCATTCGACTCATGGGAAATATGGATTTAGTATGTTTCCCCTCTTCTTGTGAGTCAGTTGGACTTGGATTAATTGAGGGTATGGCAAGTCATCTACCAGTTATTTGTTCAAAAGGATCAACTTTTATCGAAACTTTTAAAAATAAAGAGTATATGTTTAATACTTATAGTAGCGAAAAACTTGCAAAACTAATTAAGAAACTAATAGATGATCCTAAAGAAAGAAAGAAATTAGCTAAAAGCACATCCAAAATTGCAAAAAATTATAATTGGCAGAAAAGCTCTAAGGAAACATTTAATTTTATAAATGAATGCTATAAAAATTAGATCTCTCACAGAAAATTTAATTAACATCATGCAATTATCGTATGTTTTTAATGGATTTTTTGTGACTATTTTATATTTACTTCTTGTAATTACTGGAAATGGTCAATTTGGAATTAAGTTAGTATATTACGGCGCTGTAACTATTTTCATAACACAAATGTTCTCTATAAACGCAAGGAACATTGGAATATCTGATCGTAACTTATCAACTATATTTAAAAATATTACTTTTAGGCTTACTCTTTCACCTGTTTTATTAATTTTTTCATTTTTATTTTACTTAATAATTTTAAAAGAAAATTTAACAATGCCCTTATTTTTCACATCATTACTCTGTATACAGGTATGGATATTTGAACTTTGTCTTGCACTTATCGAAATGAAGAAGAGATCAAAATACCTTGCCTTTTACTATATTTTTTTGATTATTGTGATTTTATTTTTACTATTTTTAAATGATATTAATTTTAATATTTTTTTAGTTTCAATAATAATGTTTAATATTATTTATATTATATTCATTTTATCAAAACTTAATTATAATTTTTCAAAATTTAATATCGAAGATTTTTATAAAGACAAATTTAACTTTTTTTCATCTCTATCACTAACAAGTGCAAATTTGATAATTAAATTAATTTTGTACAAATTTTATCAATTTGGCGATTTAGAAATAATCTATTTATGTATTTCTTTATTTTCGTTACCAGGATCGTTAGTTACAACATCATTTGGAGCAACTTTTTTTTCAAAAAATAGATCATTACCTTGGACTTTTAAGATGGCGATAAGATCAATATTTTTGTTAATGATCACATTAACATTTATATATTTACTTCCTATAAATATTAATAATATTAATGTCTATAAAGTGTCGATACCAATTGATTACTTAATAATTGTTTTATTCAGTAGTTTATTGCAGTATTGTGGTCAAATAATTAGAGTTATAAGGCTTTCAAATAATAATTACAGAATTTATCTTTTTCAGTCAGATATCCTATTTTCAATATTTTCGATATTAAATCTAATTTTATTTATAATTTTTTTACAAAAAATATTTATTATTTTCGTTCTTATTAACTCTTTACTAGGAATAATTATATATTTAAGTTTTAGAATTCATGCTTATTACAAAATTTGAAACCAAAATAATTCTAAGTCTTATAGTTTTTAGCTCAATAATAATTTTTTTTACAATATTACAACTTAATAAATTTAATTTATATTACTTATCATTTAGCTTAATAAGCACTATTCTTGTTGTTAATAGCATTAAAAATAATAATTACGGAAATATTTTTATAAATACTTTTTTTTATCTAGGGTTCTTTTTTAAAATATCAATTATAATAATAATATCTAATAATCTCGGAACGAATATATATTTTGAGGAAAGTTATCTTTTTTTAAATGTAAATAGTAATTTTTTTAAAATAATATTTATAAAGCTATCAATATTTTTTCTTTTATTGATATTTTTTGAGAACCTTTTAATTGGAAAAAATAAAATTAAAACTATTTATAAGAATAATTTTCACGAACATTTTATTAAGAAAAAGAAAAAAATAGTTTTTATATTTGTTTTGTTCTTAATTATTTTTTTTAATTATTTAAATTACCGATTTGAAATAATTCAAAGGGGTTCTCTGAGTTTTTCAACAACTTATACAAATATTTTTAAAATTATAAATTACTTCGGTCAATCAGCTTTAATATGTTTAATAATAGATATAGAAAAAAAATTGGACTCAAAAAAAATAATTTTTATCTATCTTTTAATTTTTAGTAGCATTCTAAATCACTTAACTATATTAAGTAGATCAGGAATTTTTGAAATATTAGCAATTTTATACATATTTACAAAAGATAATCCCAAACAAGGACTTTTTTTAATATTTCTATCTTTATTAATTTGGATATTAAGTTTTAATTTAGCAAATGATTTAAGATTAATTAAAGTTAACAACTACAACGATGAAAAGGCAAATAATAAAAATTTACAGTCTATTAAAGTAGACAAGTTTGATGAACTAAATAAGAAAAATTTAAAAACTGAAAAAAATTCAATTAAAGTAAATAACACAAATTGTTTAGAAACTAAAAATTGCAAAACAGATAAAAAACTAAATATTGATCAAAAAATTATAAGTGATCCGCAAAGTGATGAATTAATTTTAGAAAATAGTGAAGAAATGTTGAATAAGCAAAATAATTATATAGATAAAATTAGAAGTAATAAATTTACATATTTATTGGTGTATAGGTGGACGGGTATAGACGGGTTTATCAATACTGAAATAAAAGATGATAAAAATATTGGTAATTTATTGGGCTCTTTTTATGAAATAAAGCGTAATTTAAATGGAACATACTATGAAAGAACTTTTTTTAAAGTTCCAAACAAACAGATTTATAATCAAACATTTATTCCAGGTTATTTAGCATTCGCCAATTTTGGAAATAACTATACCTTTTTTTTCGGAGCTTTTTTATTAATTATGATAATACTTATCTTTAACAAAATACTAAATATATTTATGAGAGATTTTGAATATTTTAAATGTTTTATTTTCTTTATAGTTGCTTGGAGATTAGCTCATTTTGGGATTCTACCCCTCAATACACTAATTTATTTTCTAACAATAATTGTTTTTATTATCGTAGTTTCGTCAGGCATTAAAATTTTTGATAAAATATATTCATAAAAATTACATTGGTTTATTTACTATATTTCCAATAATAATTTATCTATATTACTTCGATCAAAGTTTTCAGATATTATCAATAATTATAGACTTAAGGACTTCTATATTTTTAATATTTTTAATATTATTCATTGAGAAAAATAAAAAAAGATACTGGTCTTTTTTAAAAAATATTTTTTTTTTCTTAATTTTTATATACATACAAAGCTATTTAATAGTTATTGAAAAAAATTTTGAATTTTCTATAGGACACTATTTAAAAGTAATAATAATTATTTTATTTTTATCAATTTTAATTTGTTATTCAAATTTGATATATACTAGAATTTATAAAATAATTTATCTATTCATAATAACCTTTCCTGTAGTATATTTATGTTCAAGATTATATTGTTTTTTCTTAGTTAGTGAAAATTTTAGTATTATAAACTACATTGATTTTGTTAATTTAAAATTTGGCGAATTAAGAGTTCTTTTAATAAATTCTGAAAAATATAATAACGCACCTATATTATTTAAAGAACAATCTCATTTTAATATGGTTGCCACTTTTACAATATTTTTTTTATTGAAATTATTTCAAAAGATTAAATTTAATATCTTTTTATATTTATCATCAGTATTTTATCTTTGGATTATTTATATTAACTTTTCATCTACATTATTATTCGGATATTCAGTCTCATTTTTATTATTGATAATGAGTGACTTAAAAAATATAAAAAAATATTTATTATTCTATATTATGGCCTCTTTAATTTTTATTAGTTTTCATCTTAAAGTAGATCCTAAAATTGAGAACAATATAAGAGATTTAGATGTTATTTTAAATGATATTGATAAATCAGCCATTACACTAGAAAATAAGCAAAAAGAAAAAGAGCGTCTTCCAAAAATTGAAAATAGAAGTGAATATCTTTCATTAGAAATAAAAAATCTTTCTAGTGAGGTATATTTGTTTAATTTTAAAATATCTATTATAGCTTTAAGAAATAAAATTACTGGGTATGGTATAAACACTTTTCCAAAAGTTCATGAAAAGTATAATAAATTTGTACCAAATAAACTTAAGGGATCTAATTGGTTAAATAAGAATAATGGAAGTAATATAATGATTAAATCAATTGCAGAATTTGGGGTTATTTCTCTTTTGATTGGATTTTTATTTATATATCTTATTTTTTTTGGAAAAATATCACATCAAAAAAAAATAATTATCATTTCTGGTCTTATCACAATAGTAACGATTAGGGGTGCGGGTTATGTGAGTGGTGGGTTTTTACTATTTTTTGCAATATTTATAAAAGAATTTTTAAAAAAATTTAAATATAATTATCTAAAATTGATTTAAACTTTCTAACATTATTTTTAAATTCAAAGTACTCGAAATATAGCTTCTTACAATTATTAGATATCAAAATTCTATCAGAGTATTTAAGTGATATGAAGGTATTAAATTTTTTTCAAAGTTCATCATAGTTAGCTGAAGAGCTAGTAAGACCTAAATTTTTATTTTTTATCAAATTATTAGTAATACCGTCTGAAACAGAAAAAATTGGTAAGCTTTTTGAGAGATAATATGAAAATTTTCCAGGAATTGTTTTTGATAAAGATACACCACTAGAGAGACTAATAAATAATCCATCAATATTTTTGATAAAATAATCTAATTCTTTTTTATCTATTTGCTTTTTTATTATAAATTTATTTTCGAGATTATTATTATGAATAAAGTTTTTTAATTTTTCTTTTTCAGAGCCCTCTCCAATTATATAAAAAATAAACTTACTTTTTGATTTACGAATTATTTTTAATACCTCTAAAAGATTTTGTGACTCACCAATATTACCAGTATATGCAATTTTAAATACGTCTATTTCTTTTGCTATTTCAACAAATTCATTTTTTTTAGAAATAGAGGGGTTAAAATGGGTAAGAATTTTTTTTATTTGATATTTTTTTTTTTAGATAGACTTCAGCATCATAGTTTTGAGCTAAAATTAGATCTGAATTTTTATATATTAAATTTGATAAATTAAAGAGAATATTTTTAATAAACTTGTTTTTAATATACTTATGGTCAATTAGAATTTCTGGCCATAAGTCTTGTACCCATATAATTATTTTTTTTTTAAAAATTTTTTTTAAGATTATTGCAGGTATTGCTTGATAAATAGGGCTAGTAGCAAAAATAAGTATCAAATTTGATTTTAATTTTTTTCTATCTTTTAATATTTTTACAGATAAGTTAAAAATAAATGTAAAGTAATTTAAAAAAATATTAATTACTTTTTTATTCTTGGGTAATACTGACTTTACTCTAATTATATCAGAAATATACTCTTTACTTTTATAATCTAAACCTTTAGAGATATCATAGTTGTAATACGGAAAACTAGTATAGATTCTTATTTTAACGTCATGAATATCTTGAAGCTCTTTAACTATATAGTTAATAAAAAACTCTTCAGGATAAAAATGTTTTGAAATCAATATTAGTTTCAAGATATAGTTATTATATATAATAATATTAATTTATTAAAGTTGGTTTATTTTTGAAAAATATTTTTATTTTAGGTTGTAACGGTTTTATTGGTTCAAATCTTGTTAAAGCTTTGATAGATAAAAAATTTTACGTTACGGGAATTGATATCACCTCAACTAATCTGTTAAAAAGTTTAGATAATAATTATTTTTCTTTTAAAAGAGGTGATGTATTTAAAAATATGAAATGGATTGAAAATCAAATTAAAAAGTCTGATATAGTTTTGCCTTTAGTTGCTATAGCTACTCCAAATGTTTATGTAAAAGATCCTCTAAGAATATTTAATTTGGACTTTGAGTCAAACTTAGAGATAATTAAGCTAGTATATAAATGGAATAAAAGGCTAATTTTTCCGTCTACTAGTGAAGTTTATGGAATAACAAAATCTAAATTTTTTAATGAAGAACAAACACAACTTACTGTTGGTCCCATAAATAAGTCAAGGTGGATATATTCATGTTGTAAACAATTATTAGATAGAGTTATTTTTGCTTATGGCGAAAAGGGAATGAATTTTAATATTTTTAGACCTTTCAATTGGATAGGGCCAAAATTAGATAATTTGGATAAAGCTCAATTAGGAAATGGCAGAGTTATGTCAATTTTTATTAATAATCTGATAAACAATAAAGACATTGTTTTAGTTGATGGTGGATTACAGAAAAGGGCATTTACTTATATAGATGATGGGATAGACGCGCTGTATAAAATAATTTCTCATCGCAAAATTAGTAATATAAATGGTCATATTTTTAATATCGGTAATCCTAATAACATTTCTTCAATTAAAAATCTCTCAAAGATAATGTTAAAATATTATAATTTTAAAACAAAAAATTCTTTTAAAGGAAGGATTATAATTAAAAATCAGAAGTCTTTTTATGGAAAGGGATATGAAGATATTGAACATAGAGCCCCTGATGTTTCAAAAATTAAAAAATATCTCAAGTGGGAGCCTAAATATAATTTAGATTATTCAATAAGAAAAACTATAGACTATTACATTAAATAATTGCACCTAAGGTTTTTTTTATGATTTGTTTTAATTTTAAGTAATATCCTTTCATTTGATTATGATTGATTTTATGTATATTTAATCCCTTAGATACATAAAACCTGTATGCTTCATTCATTTCATTTAATCTTTTTTCATTTTTCGAAATAGCAACATCCATTTGTCCAAGCTTTAAAGACATTTCTAAATTCCCTCCCCAAAAATCTTTATTATTTTTTGGATGAGGAGGCACAAATGTATCCAAGTTTAAATATTTTTTTAGGGAATATGATAAATTCATATCTTCTCCTACAAATTTAGATTGTTCAGTTTCTGGCATTTCTAACCAAAAGTATGGCAGCCAATCTCTTTTAAAAAACCAGTTATGTCCAACTATATCTACCCTTTCAATTTGATTGCATGGTCCATAAATTCCTTTCTCTTCAACAACTATGTAGTCTTTCTTTGAAAAGAAATTAACACCTCTTGCACCATATATTCCTTCCTTAGAATTCATTGAGTCAATACAATTTTCAAACCATCTTTTACCAGGTATAGTATCATCATCAATTAAGCATATGTATTGGGAACTTGCATTTAATGCTAGTGAAAATCTACCCCATACACCAAGATTTTTACTACTAAAAATTTCTAGATCAATTTCATTGTTATCAATTAATTTTGTTGAATTATTCCATAAAAATATTTCCTTAGGCTTTATAGTCTGATTTTTTAATGAATTAATTTGTTCAATCAAGTAATCAGTTCTTTTATATGAATTAAGTATAACCGATATTGTCATAATAATTTTTTTAATATTTTACTAATTCTAGAACCTGAGCAGCCATCACCATATGGACATGTTTTTGAAATTTTATAATTTTTTAACACTTTATTAAATGTTACTCCAATTTTTTTATAGTTGTCACACATAATTAAATGTCCACTTTTAATTCCCTCAGGTCTTTCAGTAACATCTCTACAGACAATTACTTTTTTATTAAAAAAAGAAGCTTCTTCCTGTATCCCTCCACTATCAGTTATAACTAATTTACATTGATATAAGATATCAAGTAATTCACTATGATTAAGATGTTTAATCTTCTTTAAATGTGAAAACTTTGATGAAATCTTTTTTATTAATGGATTTGGATGTATGGGAAAAATAAATTCTAATGATTTATTCTTTGAGGCCAATTCGTCTAAACGACACAACCATTGATCTAATTCTTCAAGTTTTTCCCTTCTATGAAGAGTAATAAGTATTTTATTTCCATAAAAGCATTTTTTTTTATATGACAAAAGATTATCAAGTGAGGTGTTTCCTGTGATAAAAATATTTTTTTTTATATTTTCTTTAAATAGATTTTTTTTTGATAAATTAGTTGGAGCAAAATGAATTTTAGCTAAATTTGATATTAATTTTCTATTTGCCTCTTCAGGATATGGCGAGAATAAATCAAAAGATCTAAGCCCTGCCTCAAGGTGAATAATATCCGTTTTATTATTAAATGCACAAATAGCTGATGATAATGCTGCTGTAGTATCACCTTGTACTAAAACGTATCTGTAATTATTTAAATTAGGAAAATTTTTTAAAGTATTTATTATTATATCATTGAGTCTATTATTTTTTTTTAATTCAGGTATTTTTACAAAGTAATCATATATAAAATGTTCTTTAATATTTTTATGTTGATGTAAATATGCTAAGCTAAATTTAGATTTATCTAAATTATTGATTAAAGGTTTTATTTTTAAATATTCTGGTCTTGTTCCAAAACAAATTAAAATTTTATTTTTTGTAAATTTCTTCAATGGGCTATTTTAAATCCTTAATTAATTAAAGTTTTATATTAATTAAAATTAGAATCAAAAATAACATTTTTTATTCAAATGAATATAGGGTTTTTCTTTAAACCAATATTCTTTTAAATATCCTCGTGAGTATTTCCACCCCTCCAATCCAAGGTAGGGATTAAGGGAAGAGCCAATATCAATATAAGTATTATCTTCATATTTCCTAAATAACTTATGAATAAGCAAATTACTTAAACTAGATGCAGCAAAAAGAAATAGATGGTCTTTTATTTTATTTTTATGTATGTATTCATCAATTTCATTTAATAAATCGTAATCATTTATCAAACAATTCGGACCGATAGTAAAATGTTTAACTATCTCAAATGGTAAATCTTTCAAATTTGCATATTTTGATACAATAAAAATTACTTTCTTTTTTTTGAATATATCAACAAATTCTTCGATAAAAGAACTGTAGTTGCCATTCATTAATAGGTTACTATAAGTACATTGGGAATCAATTGCATCATAACTCTTAACTAAATTAGTGTAGTATCTTCCATTACAACAAGTGCAAGGAACACCTTTAAAATAATTTTTTTTTTTAAAAATTAATGATTCTATTAATTTTTCTCTGTAAAACTGGTGCAAATTGGGATCAAAAAATTTTGTCTCTTCTTTAGAGTAATTTGTAATACCTATTAGTTTGTTTTCTAACTTTGCATAATTATTTGAGATTTCAAGTTTTTGATTATCAATAATAAATAATTCTCCATCAGAAAATCTTAAAAAACCAAAATTCTCATTTTTTATAAGCAAATTTTTTAATTCATTAAAATTATCAGTAAATGATTTTTTTCTTTTCTTTGATAAAAAAAAATAACTTATGTCATTAATAATAGAAAAATAAAGTTTTTTTATGATTTTTAAGTATGAAACTATATTTCTAAATAAATTAATTAAAATCAAATATTTTTTTTGTTTGCTCATTGATGTTTATATCTAAATCTAAGGGTTTACCTAAGAGGTTTTTTTTCTTTTTTTCTAATAATACCGAGATTGTTTCTTCTATTGATTTGACATCTCTTGAGTCTGAAAAATAATGGCCTCCTGATTCTAGTAAATTATTAAGTTCATTATTAGCAGTTATTCCAAAAATTAATTTATTAGAATTTAAATAATCATAGAACTTATATGGGATAGTTAATTTACTTCTATTATCAATATGCTGAATTAAAAGACACAAATCACAATTTGTTAAATTTTTCAAAGCTTCTTTTCTTTCCATAATTGGTAACTGAGTGATAAAACTCTTAGATAAATAATAGTCTCTTTCCTTACAATGTATATCACCTATGTTGGTTATTTGAATATCATTATTGTTTATGATTTTTTTTTCAATAAGGTTTTCAATTGCAATTATCAAATTATTTAAATTCCTATTACTATATAATGTGCCAAGATGAATTAATTTTAATTTTTTACATTTTTTTGAAATATTTGTCTCTTTAAATTGAAATTTCTTTGATCCCGGATATACGAATTTGATATTGTTATTTTTATACCTCTTGTAAGAGGCCTTTGCGGAATTCTCTGTTACATAAATTACTTTATCAGCGAACTTGACAATAAGTTTTTCGAAGAAACTAAAATATTTAGAAGTATTTATGTTTCTTCCAATATCCTCTCCAATAAGAGGATCTTGAAATTCAACAATAAGTTTTTTTTTTTTAAAAATTATTTTTAGAAAAATACCAGTCAAATGCGCTGAGCCTGCACCACCAGTAGTATATATTGTATCCACTTTATGTTTGAAGCAGATGAAAAAGCCATAAATAAATGAGGTGAATGTCCATGACCATCTGCTTTCACCATGTCCTTTTGTAAAAAATTCTAAAAATTTATCGAAAATCACACCTAAGGTATAAGGTATAAAAGAATTAATTATTCCTAAACTTATATTATTATTTATTAAACAAATATTTTTTTCTCTTTTAAAATCTTTCTTAGAAATAGAAGAAGTTTTGTAATTTATAATCTTATCTGAACATGAAGAACTAATATTAGTTAAAAGAATAAATTTATATTTTAATTGTTTTAATGATTGTATTTTGTCATCTGCCCAAATTGCAGTACTGCTTCCCTTAATTCCAGAAGCATAAGATATCATCAGTATCATTAGAAAATAATAGAAGGCTTAAAATGTTTATTCATTCTAATATACTTAGCTGGATTTCCGGCTACTATTTGATTTTTTTTTACATTTTTGGTCACAACAGCTCCAGCGCCTACGTAAGCCCCCTCCCCAATAGATATGTCTGGTAAAATTGTTGCATTTGTTCCAATAGTGGCATAGTTACCTATTTTAACCCTTCCAGCTATTGAAGCACCACCCATAATGTGAACACCGTTAGATATTATACATTCATGATCAATTGAAGCTTGTGTATTTACAATACAATAATCTCCTAATATAGAGCCAATATTAATGGTAACTGAATTCATAATTAAGTTTCCCTCACCAAATAAGACACTTTCATCGATATTTGAAGATTTGTTAAAAATATTTAAAGGAAGTAAAGAGCTACTTTTTAACATTTTTGAAGTCTCACATCTCGCATAACCATGATGAGAGCCAATGCAATTAACAAAATATTGAGACTTTTTTATAAATAATTTCAAATCAATGAATTTATTAGAAAAAATTAAGTTTGATGAAAAATATGGTTTTTTAAGTTTTTCATCAAAAGAGAAGCCAGGGATAATAGTTGAAGTTTTTGGAAAAAATTTTTTTTGGTATAATTTTTTTGCTAAAACATTATATACGATATAACATTGAGATTTGGCACCATAAAAAAGTATTTTTTTTAATTTCATGATATCTAAGACATTAGTATTTTAATAAAAAAGTTCAACTTAAGAAAAATAAATAAATAATTACTAAAGAATTGTATAATATAAATATTTAGTATTAAAAATAATGAATAATAATTTATCTTTTATAGTCAACACACATTCTTCAATGAAAGATATATGGCCATTATTTTCATACTTTTTAAATAAGTATTTACCAAAGTCTAATATTTATATATTTACTAACACTAAGTCTGAATATTTTTCGAATTTCAAAACAATAATATATGACGAAAAATTAGATTTTACATCTCAATACCTAAATAGTTTAACTAAAGTTAAAGAAAAATTCTCTATTACTCTAAATGACGATTATTTTTTAAGTGGAAAAGTAAACTTTCATGAAATTAATAGAATTATTAATTTATTGAAGGAAAATAAAATAGTCAGCTTTGTTCGTTTATTTAAATGTAATACTCAAAACTATACAAATATTAAATTTGATAAGAATTTATATATGATCAATCCAAGTATGAGAAATATTTATAGTCAGTCCGCAACTTTATGGAAAACAGACCATTTAATAAATTTGTATAAAGAAGCACCAAAGGGATTCATTGGAAAAAAAGGAAAACTTAATAAGTTTCAAAATAAATTTAAATTATGCACAGAAGATGAGGTTGATAAGATAGCTTTAAAAAATAATATTTTAGGTCTATATACTTATTATGGAGAAAAAATAAAAGGTTTTAGTTTTTATGAGTCAAAAATATTACCTCATTTAAATTCAGTCATAATTGGTGGAGAGTGGAACTTTATAGAATACCAAGATGAATTGAAATCTATTTTTAAGAAATTTAATGTTAAAAGCTCAAGAAAAAAAGTTCATAGTAACTATAAAGAAAAAATACACTCTTATTTAAAAAAAATTTTTCAATAATTATTGATTATAAAATTTTAAAATATTATCAATTATATAATCTTGTTTTTTTAAAGTTAAATCGTAATAAATTGGGAGTCTTAGTAAGTTATTGCTAAAAAATTCTGCATTTTTTAAACTTCTTCCATCATGAAACTTTTTGAAAAAAAAACTATCATGAAGAGATTGATAATGACCAAAAGCTGTAATATTTTTAAATTTTAAATATTTATGTAATTCATTTGTATCTCTTAAAGAATTACATACTAAATAAAAAATATGCCCATTATGTTCAGAAAAATTATCTAAATTAGGTATTTTAACATAACCTTTAAGATCCAATTGTTTGAAACTATTAAAGTAATGTTTCCAAATTTTTTTTCGTTTATTTGTAATACTAGAAATATATTTTTTTTGACTAAATAATAATTTAGCAATTAAATCTGAAGGGGCAAATGAAGACCCTATATCTACCCACCCATATTTATCAATTTTACCTTTAGCTAAATCAATACGGTTAGTTCCCTTATCTCTAATATACATAGCTCTTTTAATATATTTATTTTTATTGATAATAAGGCCACCGCCTTCACCTGATGAAATATTCTTAGTTTCATGGAAAGATAAACATCCCAATTCCCCAAATGTTCCTAATGGTTTGCCATTATAAAATGAGTTAATACATTGAGCAGCATCTTCAATGATCATAACATTATTTTTTTTGCAAATTCTACTTATACTTCTTAAATCACATGCAATCCCAGCGTAATGAACAACTACTAAACACCTTGTTTTTTTTGTAATTAATTCCTTTAATTTACTTGGGTCTAAATTTGGATTATTTTCTTGGCTATCTATAAATTTTATTTTTGCTCCCCTTAGAATAAAAGCATTAGCAGTTGAGGAAAAAGTATATGATGGCATAATAACCTCATCACCTACTTTTATATCTAATAATAAAGCTGATAATTCTAACGCATCGGTGCATGAGGAAGTAAGTAAAAATTTTTTTAGATTATATTTTTTTTCAAAAAAATTTTGTATAGACTTAGTATAAAATCCATCTGATGAAAGACTTTGATTATTATGAAATTTTATGTTTTTAAAAAAATTTTTATCATAAAAAGGATTATTAAATGGTACTTTCATTATTTAAATTTTGTTACTTCTCCATCTTTAATTTCATAGGCAATATCACAATATTTTAAATTATCCTGATTATGTGTAACTAAAATTATATTAGTTTGAGACTTCATACTTTCAAGATTGCTAAGAATTGAACTTTCAAGATTGAAGTCTAAAGAATTTGTAGCTTCATCAAGTATTAATAAATCTGGATTTTTGTATAATGCCCTTGCTAGACAAATTCTTTGTTTTTGACCACCTGATAATGAGGAGCCCATTTCACCTATTTTTGTAAATATTTTATCTGGCAATGTATCTATAAATTCTTTTATACCCACACTCTCTAAACATAATTCAATTTTTTCATAATCTATTTCTTCATGATTTTTACCAAAGGCAATGTTTGATGCAATAGAACTATCAATTAATTGAATAGACTGAGTAACATATCCTATTTTATCATACCATGTTAAATCATTAGGAGTTATAGTTTGAGAGTCTACAAGAACCTCCCCAGAATCAGGTTTAATTAATCCTATGATTATATTAATTAAAGTAGATTTTCCTGAACCACTTTTACCGATAATACCTGTTATTTTATATGCAGGAATTACAATATTAATTTTTCTTAAATAATAATTTTTATTTGAATAAGAGAAGCTTATATCTTTAAGTTCAAGATTTTTTTTAAATGAATATCTTTTATTTGTGTTAATAACACTGTTTCTGTCATCTTTGAATTCATCATTAATAAGACTCAAACTTGGCTTGGTGTACATAAAGTTTTGACTATGAGCAATAATTCTTGAAATTGAGGGTATAAGTTTAAAAGCAGATACACCAAATAGGCTGATTAAAATTAGAATTTCATCATTAGATTTATTGATTTGAGAGCTATAAATTAAAATACCTACTAGTATTAATAATGCTAAAATTTCTAAGATATTTTTTGGAAGAACTTGAAGTGTATTCAAATTTAATTCAAGTCTAGCGATTTTATTAGAGTCATTTAAAATTTTATTATAGTAAATAGATGAAGCATTATTAATTTTTAGATCATTATAGCCATAAAAACTCTCCTTAATTAATTTTAGAATATTGCCATCGAATATCTGTCTATTATTGCCCCATTTATTTATCGCATTCCTTGAGAGTTTATAAAAGATAAATCCAAATAGTGAACAAGTTGTTATGACAGAAAAAACAACTAAAGTATCAATCAGACACAAAAAAACTAAAATAAAAAAAATTAATTGAGTCTCTACAATTATAAATAAAAGTGAATTCAGGTGAGTATGGGTAAAATAAGGTATCTCTTTGCTCAAATTTCTTAAAAAGAAATTTGTATTATTTTTAATAAAATCTAAATAATTTAAATCTAGGTATTTTTTGTAAAGAGACATTGTTAAGCTAACTCTCAATTTATTTATAAAAAATATTTGTAATCGATGTAAAATTACTATGTATATTCCTTTTAATAAATAGAAAAGGACTGTGAAAGTTAGGATTAGTGGAATTGAATCAAATAAGTAGAAAATATCAAAATTTAAATAATTGTTGTTTGAGTCTGATGACAATAAGAAAGAGATAATTGGTATTACTAATCCAATTCCAATAGTTTCTAATATCCCACTTATTGTCATTCCTAAAATTAAAAATATTAAAAACTTTTTAAATTTTTTATCTAAGATTGAAAATAAACTCCTAAAATATGTCATAGTGCTTTAAATACATTTAATTTTAATTTGTATTTAATAAAATTATAAATAAATTTATTTTTTCTTAGAATAAATTTTATACCAACTAAAAACATTAGCTTACCATCGATGTTAAAAGGCCATTTTGAAAGATGATATAAACCGTTCTTAAAATCTATGCAATCATCCAAAATTTTATTTTTTAAAAAATAACTTTTGAGAGATTTATTATAAAAAAATGCATCAACATCAGTATAATAATAGCAATGAAAATTTCTATTCTTCATAAAATTAATTGTATTGTTTAAAGCCTCTTTTCTAGATAAATCTCCAAAATATTCCTGATTTGCCCAATACTCTGTCTGAATAAAGCATATTCTATTAATTTCCTTACCACAGCTTTTTAAAACTTTTAAGTCATTTCCCTGCGTATCAGTTTTTAAAAATTCAATATATTTAAATTTAGTTTTATCTAATTTTATTAAAAAAGACTTCAAATTGCACACCTTGATATTTAAAATTTTATCAATTTTTAGATTTAACTTATTCTCAATCGGCTTATTAAAACTGGAGCAACCAAAGTTTTTTTCTTCTACACTATAAAATTTTTTGATTTTTGGTTTTTTAACATTATCTATGCCAATGTTGAATATATAAAAGACATTTTGATCAAGGTGTTTTTTTATTTTATTTTTATATTTAATTATATTGTCTCTAATAATTAAACGACTTTCATCTAAATATTGATTTGTTTTATATCCATTAGTTAAAATTTTAAAATTTTTAGGACTTGGTTCAAAGCCAATTATTCCGACATCATCATATTTTGACAACCAAAAAGCTGAGTTAGGAGCAGTGGCAGCAGTTCCAACATCAATTCGCAATCTTTTGATATTCTTATTAAATTTAATTTTTTTCAATTTCTATTTGATTATTTAAAAAAAAATCTATTGTTTTTTTTATTCCAATTTCAATATTTGTTATTTTGATATTATTTATTGAATGATTTAATTTATTTAAATTAAGATCTCTTTTCTTAACACCAATTTGTTTTGATAAATCAAATTTTATTAAATTAAAATCGTAATTTAAATATTTAGAAATCATATATGCATATTCAATTATTTTAAGTTTATTTCCACTTCCTAAATTTATTACTGAATTGTCAAATTTAGTATTTGAAATTATATTTAAAGCATCATCTATATATAATAAATCTCTTTCTTGACTTCCGTCACCCCATAAAACAACTTCCTTATGAAAATATTTACCTGCATATATTTTTCTTATTAAATCATATATAAAATGACCATCATCTAATCTAAAATTTGGACCATAAAAAACTGTTGGAATATAAAAAATATAACTCATTTTTTCTTGAAAACTAGCTGCGATTAATCCCTCCAAAAGCATTCTTTTTGTAATTCCATAAATATAATACTGAGACTCAGGTGATCCTTTTAAACAATTATCTTCTAACATTTTTTGCTCTTGGGAATACATACAACTTGATCCAAAAGTAATAAATTTTGCTTGAGGTTGGTATTTGTACCAGAAATTTATAATATTTGTGTTAATCAATTGATTTCCTATCCATTGACTTAATTGATTGTTACTATTCTTTTTACCTGGATGCGTAATAGCGGCTGTATGGTAAATAAAATCAAAATCTATATTTTTATATAAGTTTAAATTTTCTAAGTTTTCTAAATTAGCAATACTAGAGTTGGACTCATAAATTTTATGATTTTCATTGATTAATCTATTTTTTAATGCTTTTCCTAAAAAACCAGTAGATCCAGTTATTAAAGTTTTATAACTCAAAATTTATATTTTCTTTATTTATTATCTTTATTTCAGGGAAAGGAATTATGAACTGTAAACCTTTAGAAATATTATTAAGATTTTTTTTTAAAATTTCTGACATAAAATTATGAGACAATAGTAAATAGTAATCAGGTAGATCTTGATCAGACTCCTTCGAGATTGGTATATGTAATTTAGGTAGATAAAGACCTATTTTTAATTCATTGACCTCTACAGCTTTATCAATAAGACTTTTATCAATATCTAAGTAGTTCAACAATGTAGTACCTTTTGCAGGAGCTCCAAAACAATAAATTTTTGAGTCAGGTCTTTTAGCTTTTAAGTTATTTAAAAAATTTTTTAAATTATATCTATTATCACATATTTCTTTAGCAAATTTTTGAATTAAATTGGGATTATATTTTTCATCATATTTGATTGAATTAGCATATGACTCAGTCTTTATATTTATATCAGAATTTTTTTTTGCAACCTTGGCTACTATACTTCCACTATGTATATCTGTTAAATAAGCATCAAAAATTTCTAAATCATACTGGTTCAACAAATATGATAAACTCTTAATTGTGTATAGACATAAATGTTCATGATAAATAGTATCAAAATTTTTATTATCTATCATGGATCCTGCATACATGAATTGAATAATTAATACTCCATCCTCTTTGAGACAGTAATCAATACCCTTTAAAACACTGTGTAATTCTTCTAAATGGAAAAAGACGCCAGACGCATTAATAAGTTTTACACTATTTTGCTTAAAATTATTAATTACAGTTGAGTAATTAAAAAATTCATTGATTGTATTAATCCCGTTTTCTTTGGAAATATTAGCTATATTACTAGCTGACTCAACATTACTAACATTATTAAAACCAATTTTTTGGTATTCCAACATTTGCGTGCCATCATTACCACCAATATCTAAAATGATATCATCTTTTGATAGGTTAAATTGTTTTTTATTTTCTTTAGCGAGTTTTGAGAAAAAATCTTTAAGTGTTTTAGTAGTAGATGATAGATATGAGTGATTACTAAACATAACTTCTTTTGGGACAGTGTAGTTAAGTTGAAGTAGCTCACATTTTTTACATTGTAATAAATTCAGTGGATAAATATTTTCACTACCTAATTCTTCTTTTTTTAAAAAGTCACCGCACCAAGGATGATTTCCTAGATCTAAGACACCTACTAGATCATCACTTTTACATGATCTACAATTTTTTATATACATAATAAATTCTAGATATTTGAAAAGTTTTTAATCTTTAACATTTCATAACCTTTAATAAGCTCCTTAATCCCATCATCAATAGAAAATTTTGGATTGAAACCTGTCTTTTCAATTTTTTCATTTGAAACAATATAATTTCTTTGGTCTTTATCTTTTTGAATAGTATCCTCTAAAAAAATAAATTGAGGTAAATGGTTTTTTATTGCGTTACATAATTCTATTTTAGATAAATTTGCTGTTGATAATCCTACATTAAAAATTTGATTTTTAAGATTTTCATAATTATTAATAGTATGAATAAAAACATTACTTACATCTTGTACATGAATATAGTTTCTTTTAAAATGGCCTTCGAAAAGAACTATAAACTTGTCTTTTAGAGCTCTTAAAACAAAATCATTTACAAGTAAATCTATTCTCATTCTATAAGACATTCCAAAAACAGTAGCTAACCTAAAACTCACAGAATTTTGATGTTGCATTAATTTTTCTTCAACCTCTACTTTGTCAACAGCATATTGTGATATGGGTCTTAATTCACTTTTTTCGTCACAAAAATTGTTATCATCTCCTGATCCATATGCTGAATTAGTAGTAGGCATTAGTATTATTTGACTTTTACTAATATTTTTTAACAAGTTTTCAATTGAGTCATGATTGATAGTTCTCGCACCAACTGGGTCATAGTCACATATAGGCGCTCCTACTAAAGCCGCCAAGGGTATTATAATGTCTGCTTTTTTAATCAAGCTATTTAATTTTTTTTGGTCTCTGACATCTCCATTTATGGCATTAAAATTTTCATTTGAGCAAAGATGGTTTAGGCTCGATTGGTTGTATAAAAAATTATCGTAAACAGTGACTTTGTAACCATTTTCAATTAAATTAGTAGTTAAAACTGAACCTATATATCCTGCACCACCTGTAATTAAAATATTATTATTCATATATAACTAGTTACTGTATCTAATATTTACTCATATTTTTACAAAAAAATAATATATGAATAATATAAATGAAATTTATACAAACAAAGCTTAAAAAAGTCCAGATCATTGAATATACAAGTTTTAAAGATACCAGAGGTAATTTTTCTGAGATATATAATAAAGAAATTTACTATAAAAATGGAACGAAAGTTAGATTTTTAACTGACTCTTTCTCATACTCTTTTAAAAATGTTCTAAGAGGTTTACACGGAGATTTTCAAACGTGGAAATTAATCACATGTGTTGAGGGTACCATATATGTAATTGTGGTAAATAATAATGAATCTGATAAGGAATATAATAAGTGGATTAACCTAGAATTATCAGAAAAATTAAATAGATCATTATTAGTACCACCAGGATATGGGGTTGGATATTTTGTTAAGAGTAAAAAAACAATTGTACACTATAAACAATCGACTTTATATGAAAAGAAAAAACAATTTTCAATTAAATGGAATGATAAGAAATATAATTTTATTTGGCCAAATATTAAACCTGTATTATCTAATAGAGATAAATAATAATTAGATATTTTTACTTTTAATATCTAAGTAG
>MDTG01196030.1_pt1 | contig 26245 bp, 21 predicted proteins | sample 811421 | NCBI WGS metagenome assembly MDTG01 (sample SAMN05326645, study PRJNA326480) | marine metagenome | isolation source: seawater | place: Pacific Ocean: South East | collected 2011
GCGGTGAGGATCAGGATCATCACCGGGAGACAGGCCCGCATGATCCAGGGGCCACCGTCTATCCGGGGGATGAGCGCGACGTGGTCGGCGTCCTGCTGCCTGGCCCAGGCCAGCGCGGAGGAGACCAGGCCGGGACGGAGGTGCACGTCCGAGTCGGAGAAGAGGAGCCAGTCTCCCCGGGCACGGTCGAGTCCGCGCTGCTCGGCGTGGACCTTGCCGAGCCAGCCCTCCGGTAGCTCCTCGACCCGCACCACCCGGACCCGATCATCCGCGGAGGCCAGCGAATCCATGATCGCCCCGGTCGAATCCGTGGACCGGTCGTCGACCAGGATGAACTCCAGCCGATCGGAGGGGTCCGACAGCCGACTCCGCATCGCCGACTCGAGTTCGTCGGCCTCGTTCCGCGCCGGGCAGATCACGCTGACCAGCGGATGATCGGACCAGGCCCCCTCGGGGAGATCGCGGACCCGCCGGAGGGTGACGAGGAGCATGGACCCGAGCATCAACCAGGGGACGATGCCGACCACGAGGATGATCCAGTACCAGACCATGGACGGCCCAGTCTAGTGGCAGCGGCGAGGACCGGATGGATCACAGGCGGCGAAGCACGGCTTCCGCGATGAGGAGGTCCTGCACCGCCACGCCCGTGAGGTCGACCACCGTCCGCTGGTCGGGATCCGTGCGACCGATCGCGCTGCGATCGAGGATCCGTCCCAGTTCGAGGACCCGATCGTGCGTGATCGCCCCCGACTCGATCGCTCGGGCGACCTCCCCCCGGAGGCGGGACTGCTCGAGGCAGTCCGCGACCACCAGGTCCGCACCGGCCAGGACGTCGGAATCGAGTTCCTGCTTCCCCGGGGTGTCCGACCCGATCGCGGTGACGTGGGTGCCCGGTCGGATCATCGACGCATCGAGCAGCGGCCGGGACGACGCGGTGCAGGTCACGATCGTCCGACAGCGATCGGCGAGCACCTCGATCGACGGGGCGACCTCGACGTCGAGTCCGGAATCGCCGAGCCCGGAAGCCAGCGCCGAGGTGCGCCCGGGATCCCGGCCCCAGACCATGAACTCCGAGGAACCGGTCGCCAATGCGTGGTGAAGCGCCTGCAGGCGGGCCTGGACCCCGGTCCCGACGATGCCGATCCGGGAGCCCGGAACGCCGAGGGCACGCGAGGCGAGGGCGCCGGCCCCCGCGGTTCGCACGTCGGTGAGGTGACCCTCGTCGAGGAGGATCCCCGAGATCCCCCCCGTGGACAGGTCGAAGAGGATGATGAGCCCGTTCCCCGGAGGCAGGCCGAGCCCGGGATTCCCTGGGAACCCCGAGGCGATCTTGACCACGTAGTGCGAACCACCCTCGAGGTAGCCGTACTTGAGGTGCACCTCGCCGGGTGGTTCCCGCTCGATGAGGAGCTCGCCGACCGGTGGCACCACCGAACGACCGGCGGAGTGGGCGATGAACGCCTCCTCCATCACCGAACACACGTCGATCGAATCCAGTGCCTTCCGGATCCGCTCGAGGGGGATGACCTGGGGACTGCTCATCGGTGGTTCCTCCGGGGCATCCGGGAATATCCGCGAGGTTCGTGGTTCACTCGCTCGCGCGAGCGGGTACAGTCGTCTGGATCCACGGAAACGAACCGGAGTCGGGTGGTCCCGCGACGAGACCCTCGCGACCCGGACACACGCACGAGTATAGGAAGCACGATGCACATCGAACCATTCGTCATGGAACGCTGGCAGTCGACCTACGAGCATCAGGTCGAGCTGAACCTCTCCGACAGCGGAGTCCACCCCCTGAGCGTCCAGGAACTCCTGGAACCCGGGGAATCGGACTCACTGCTTGACCAGCGATTGATCTACACCCAGTCCAACGGGACCCCGGAGCTCAGGGACCGCATCGCGGACCTGTACCAGGACGCGGACCGGGAGAACATCGAGGTCACCAACGGGGGGGCCGAGGCCAACTACGTCACCGCCTGCACCCTGGTGCGGCCCGGTGACGAGGTGGTGCTCCAGATGCCCAACTACATGCAGCTCTGGGGCGTGTTCCGGGCGCTCGGCGCGAAGGTGCGGACCTGGGAACTGACCCCGGACCTCGAGAACGACACCTGGCACTGGGACCTCGATCGACTCGAGCAGCTCGTGAATGCCGACACCAGGCTGATCGCGATCTGCAACCCGAACAATCCGACCGGTTCGGTGCTCCACTCGGAAGCGCTCGACCGGATCGCCGGGATCGCCCGGCAGCACGACGCCTGGACCATGGTGGACGAGATCTACCAGGGCGCGGAGCTCGACGGGACCAGCACGCCCTCGATGTGGGGACGCCACGACAAGGTGGTGGTCACCAACAGCCTCTCCAAGGCCTACGGACTGCCCGGGCTCCGGCTCGGCTGGATACTGGGACCGGAGGACTTCGTGGAGGAATGCTGGGGCCGTCACGACTACACCACCATCGGACCGGGTGCACTCAGCGACCACCTCGCGGAGCTGGCCCTGGAGCCGGTTCGGCGGCAGCGGATCCTCGAGCGGACCCGCGACATCCTGACCGGAAACCTCGCCATCGCCATGGACTGGGTGAACGGACAGGAACAGCTCCGGACCATCACCCCGAGGGCGGGAGCGTTCCTGATGCTCAAGTACGAGCACAGGATCAACTCCCTGGAGCTGGCCGAACGCCTCAGGGTCGAGCAAAGCATGCTCCTGGTGCCGGGGGACCACTTCGAGATGGATGGCTGGATTCGAGTCGGCTTCGGCGACGACACCAACACGCTTCGAGCCGGGCTCGATCGACTGTCGGGCGTCCTCCAGGGACTGGACGCCAGCTCGGTCTGAGAACCGGAACCGACGATCGATGCCTGAACTCCCAGAGGTAGAAGGAATCCGTCGGGTGCTCGGTGAGCGAACGACGTCGATGCGCCTCACCCGCGTCCAGGTGCGCAGGGTGGACGTGATCAAGCCGGTCAAGGGACGCCGGACCGCGGTTCGGGCGGACCAGAGGAAGCGATCGCTCCTGGAGGGTGGTCGAATCGCCTCCGTGCTGAGGCATGGGAAACGTCTCGCACTGGTGGCCGAGGATGGACGCGTGCTCGAGTTCGGGTTGGGCATGAGTGGTCACCTCGAGTACTCGGAGGGAATCCGGGGCCGACCGGAGCAACCGCACGAACACCTTCGCTGGAGACTGGAGGATTCAGGGGGGCGGGCGAGGGGGATGCTGGTCTGGCGGGATCCGAGACGCTTCGGGGGGGTCACCCCCCTGCCCTCGCTCGGGGACCTGAGGGAGCGACAGTGGAGCCACCTTGGTCCGGACGCCCTGGAAGTCGGTGAACGCGGGTTCATCACCCGGCTCAAGGAGGGGAATGCCCCGATCAAGGCGCGACTCCTGAACCAGACGGTGCTGGCCGGAGTGGGCAACATCTACGCCGACGAGGCCCTGTTTCGCGCCGGCATCAATCCCGTCCGCAAGGCTTCGCGGATCTCGTCATCACGACTCGGATCCCTCCATCGGGCGGTGAGGGCGGTCCTCTCCGAGGCGATCCGTGCCGGCGGCTCATCGATCCGAACCTTTCGAGACCCCGAGGGCCGGATGGGTGGATTCCAGGAGTCACACGCCGTCTACGGGCGCCAGGGAGAACGCTGCGGGCAGTGCCGAACGCTCATCAGGGCGCGGACCGTGGGCGGGCGAACCACTGCCTGGTGTCCGGGGTGCCAGCTTTGAGCCGCGAACAGCACTTATCCAGAACGTATTCACATTGGGTGGAGGCGGTTCAAGAGACCTCCTGGCGTCACCGTCAGGCCCTTCTTCTGATTTGGGGTAGAAGGAAGTCTTCTTCATCATCATCGTAAAAGACCTTGTCGGGATATGGACAACTCGCTCAGGATGGACCTAACGCACTTGCTCAAAGTCTCTTAGGTTCGTACCCCGATGTTGCACAACCTGACGGTTGGTTGACGCTGGCCGGATGGTTGCCGTTCGGATCACCAGAGTTGATCGCCGATCTGGGTTATTGGACGAAGAATCCAGTCGTCTTCCGTCAGGAGTCGCCGAACGTTGATCGCGGTTCCAATCACCTTATCCACATCTGCACCCAATCCTCCCGAAGGAGCGCTGGGTGTCGAAATCCGACCTTAACGTCGTATTGGACAGGGGCTTGCATCGTCCCATAAACCGGACGGCTGGCCAGTCCCCTCACTCGGTGTCGGCTTCCTCGAGCAGGGTTCGTTCGATGCGTTCCACGTCGCTCGCCAGGGCGGGGTCCTGTTCGCGCTTCGAGGTGATCTGACGCACGGCGTGCATCACCGTGGTGTGGTCACGTCCACCGAAGTACCCCCCGATCTCCTCCAGGCTGAAGCGGGTGTGCCGTCGGGCCAGCCACATGCAGACCTGTCGGGGGAGGGCGATGGACTTGTGCCTCCGCTTCGAGAGCAGGTCAGTTAACTTGATGTCGTAGTAGTGGGTTACGGCCTCGATGATCGTCTGGATCGAGGGGTGTCCGGACGCATCTCCCCCGGACCCGGGTTCGTCCGTCAGGGCGTTCTTGGCCAGCTGGAGGGTGATGGGCTGGCCGGAGGCCATCGCGAATCCCCGGACCCGGGTGAGTGCACCCTCCAGTTCCCTCACGTTCGAGTCCACCTTCGCCGCGACGTAGGCTGGAACTTCGACCGGAAGTTCCAATCTCTGCAGCGCCGCCTTGGATTGCAGGATCGAGACCCGGGTCTCGAAGCAGGGTCGGTCGACCCTGGCCACCAGTCCGCAGTTGAACCGGCTCACCAGTCGTTCCTCGAGGTCGGGGATGTCGTTCGGGGGCGCGTCCGAGCTCAGCACGATCTGCCGGCCGGACTGGTAGAGCGCGTTGAAGGTGTGGAAGAACTCCTCCTGGCTCTGTTCACGCTTGGCCAGGAAGTGGATGTCGTCGATGACCAGCAGGTCCGTGGACCTGAATCGGGACCGGAACTCGGTCATCCGACCGGCCTTGACCCCCGCGATGTACCAGTCGATGAAGTTGCTGCACGAGGTGTAGCAGATCTTCGCGGCGGGTTGTCGCTTGAGGATCGACTGGCAGATCGCCTGGAGGAGGTGGGTCTTGCCGAGCCCGACCCCGCCGTGGATGAAGATCGGGTTGTAGGCCCTGCCCGGATTGTCCGCGACCGCGACCGCGGCCGCGTGCGCCAGCCGGTTCCCCGGACCGACCACGAAGTTGTCGAAGCTGTAGTCCGGACTCAGCAGCATTTCCTCGGAAAACAAGGGGTTTCCGTCCTCCTGGCCGGAGGTCGTCCCGGAATCGTGCGAGTCGGTGGCGGAGGGGACGGATTCCAGGGCATCCCCCACGAATCGAACGCTCAGGAGCCGACCGGTGACGGCCTGGGCCGCTTCCGTGAACTGCTCGGTGCAGACCCGCTGGAGGTAGCGCAGCTGCACGGGTTCCTGGACCAGCAACCGAAGCACGCCGTTCACCACCCCGAGGGGTTCGATGTCGTCGAACCAGTGCCTGCAGGTGGACGGGTAGTTGTGGCGAAGGTAGGTGATCAGGTCGGTGCGCAGCGTGGTTTCCGGAATGAAGTCATGGTTGCTGCTTGCTCGATTTGACTTCTTCATCGGGTCGATCTTTCCGGGGATGACAGGACCCGCTGATCGTTGGACGGTCGGCAGGTCATTGGCTGGGCTCGATGTTCGACTCCGCGGGAAGACCGCTCGGTTCGAACCGAGATCCGCCGTCCCTGGCAGAGCAGGGCAAATGTACGATCAGGGATTCTCGGAGTCAACCAGCGTCCGAGGCCATCAGCCTCGACTCGGCCTCCTCGGCCTGGCGCTCGTACCGCCGGCGATTTTCCTTGTGGTCCATCAACAGCCGGAAGCGGGCCTGGGTCCCGGCATCGAACAGCTCGCGGATCCGCTTGTGGGCGAATCCGAGGCTGGTCCGCCTGGAAACATGGGTGAGCACCACGTCCGGGGCGGTCCAGGTGCCCATCAAGGCCCGGAAATCCTCGATATGCAGGTGTTTCCCGACCTTCGCCCGCTCCTGGTGCTCGGGCGAGAAGAAGGTGCATTCCGAGATCATGATCCGCGCTCCCCTGAATTCAGGGCTGTCCAGGGCGTCGCATCGTTCGGTGTCCCCGGTGTAGGCGATGGTGGGGATCTCGACCGTGGTGGTGATCTCCTCTCCGGACGCCTTGATCTCCTTGATCCGGGACTGTGGGAGGTCCCGGTACTCCTCCTTGAGCTTGCTGCGCCGTTCCACCAACGCGTATCCCAGCGAAAGCGTGGTGTGATCGGTCTCGAACACCTTCATGACCATGCTGCCCTTGATCGGGATCACCTGGCCGGGGGCGACCGGGATGATCTCGTAGGGGGTCTTCTGCCGCTCCAGCTCCACCCAGGAATCGATCATCGCCGAGAGCGGGCCCTCCAGCTGCTCGTGGCACACGATCCGACCCGGTCCGAGCTTCTGGAAGTGACGCTGACTGAGCCAGTAGGGCAGCGCACCCAGGTGGTCCATGTGCGCATGGGAGAGGACCACGGTGTCCGAGGTCAACGAGGCCCGGGTGCAGTGACCCATGTCGAAGTTGATGTCCAGTTCGGGAATCTGGATGACCGTCTGCTCGCCGGCCACGCTCATGCCCTGGACCCGGAAGGGGGGGATGTACAGGAAACCCAGCTGCCCTTCACGGGGCGGCATCTTCGGAATCATCGTGAACCTCCATCCAGCTCGCTTTCGCGACCTGTGAGTGCCTTGAAGCACTGGATTCTAGCACGGGTCCGGGAAATCCACCCCCTTTTGACGTCCTTCTCGTCTTATCCGCGTGAACCCCCAAAGTGGCGGGTCCTCCGGGCCGATTCACCTTGAGGATTCCCCATGAAGCCACGACGACCCGACACATCCCCCCCCTCCATCCACGGCCCCGCCCGGGCCCGAGCGGCGCTTCGGCTGCTCGACCGAAGTGGACGCCTGGTCGACGACATGCACGCCGCGCATCGCCGTCAACTTGAAGGTTCCGCCGAAGCCGGTCACTTCCCCGGCGGGCTCGACCAGCTCGGGGTCGAAGCCGACATCACCAGCGTCACCGAGGCCCTCGAGGAGCTCATCAGCTCCTGCCACCGGGTCCTCGGCGAGGAATCGGAGTCGATCGATGAATCCTGAACCGAACCATGCTCCCGGCGTGTCGCCCCCGCCTGCCCCGGTGCCGAAGATGCTGGTCATCGACGACTCGGAGCTGATCCATCGGATGATCCGGGTCCGCCTCCAGAACGAGAAGATGGAGATCCACTCCGCCCGCGGATTCTCGAAGGGGATCGGGCTCGCCCGCCGGATCGATCCCGACGTGATCCTCATGGACATCGAACTCGGGATCGACGAGACCATGGACGGATTCGAGGCACTCGCCGAGCTCAAGAGCGATGCGGAGACCCGGGACACCCCGGTGATCTTCATCTCCGCGAGCACCGAGACCATGGACCGGGTCCGGGCCCTGGAACTCGGTGCGATCGACTTCATGTGCAAGCCGTTCGAGGTCGTCGAACTGAAGGCGAGGGTCCGTTCCGCCCTGCGCGTCCGCTCCCTGGTCAGGGTCCTCTCGAAGAAGGCGAGGATCGACGGACTCACCGGTCTCTGGAACCGTTCGTACTTCGACAGCAGGATGCAGGAGGAGATCGCCTCCGCCGCCCGGCACGGGCGCCCGCTGTCCCTGGTCATCTGCGACCTCGACCACTTCAAGCAGCTCAACGACCGGCACGGCCACCCCTTCGGGGACGAGGTGCTCGAGCGTTTCGCCCAGCTGCTGGGTGCCGGTCGCCCCTCCGACGTGTGCTGTCGGTACGGCGGCGAGGAATTCGGGGTGATCCTTCCGGACACCGACCAGAACCAGGCGGTGCAGGCCGCGGAGCGGATCCGGGCATCGATCGAGCTGGAACGCTGGCCCTCGAATCCCGACCTCCGGGTGACCGCGTCCTTCGGGGTGGTGCAGTACAACGTGGACCTCGACGCCCCGGGGATGGTCGAACTCGCCGACAAGGCCCTCTACCAGGCCAAGGAGCGCGGCCGCAACCGGGTCGAGTCCAACGCCGGCGCCAGCGGGTCGCACAGCGTGGCCTGAGCGATCAGGCGTGCTATTGTCATGTGAGCCATGGCGACCATCAAAGACCAGGCACTCTGCATACGACAGTGGGACTTCTCCGAGACCAGCCAGACCGTGAGTCTGCTCGGCCGCGAGACGGGGTTGTTCCGTGCGATCGCCAAGGGATCCCGTCGGCCCAAGTCGAGCTTCTCCGGCGGCATCGACCTGCTCACCCGTGGGGACGTGGTCGCGATCGTCAAGCCCGGACGGGAGCTCGCGACCCTGACCGAATGGGGCCTCTCCCGCGTCTGGTGGCGCATACGCCGCGACGTCCATGCCAACCGGGTGGCGTACTTCATGAGTGACTGCGCCTCCCGGATGCTGGACCTGCAGGATCCCCATCCCGGGGTCTTCGACGGACTGGTGCAGGCGATGGACCGGATCGAGAACGGGGATCCCAGCGCCTCCATCCTCACCCGCTTCCTGCTGGTCCTCCTTTCCGACACCGGCTATCGACCCCGATTCGACCACCCCGAGCTCGGGCCCGACGGACCCGATTCCCTGCTCTTCAGCCCCCTGGAGGGTGGCCTCGTCGACGGCGCGGAGGTCCCCGGCACCTGGCGCGTGCGCTCCTCCACCATCGAGGTTCTCAAGGCGTTCCAGCAGGGCGCGCACCACGAGGAACCCCTCCATGACCGACCGGAGGCCACCGCACGGGCCGCCAAGCTCCTGGCCGCCTACCTGAGGGAACTGCTGGGCTCCGAACCCCCCACCCTGTCGCTGGTATTCCCGGACCTCGCGGGTGGCAGGGTCTGACACCCCGTCCGCTTTTCACGGTGAAGCTGAACTCGCGTCGGATTCCGGTCGATGTACCGGAGTCGACATCCCGGGGGACCGCTGCAGGAACGATCCATGACAGACTCCTCACGTGATTCAATCCTCTACAACCCCGCCCTGCCGAGCCTGCCCTCGGTCGCGCTGGAGGTCCTTGAACTGGCCTCCCGGGAGGACGTCGACCTCCGGGACTTCGAACGGGCGATCGAACGGGACCAGGCGATCTCGATCCGGATCCTGAGGACCGTGAACTCGAGCTACTACGGACTCGGGAGGCCGTGCGGATCGATCAGACAGGCGATCTCCTACCTCGGCGTCAAGACCCTCAAGGCCCTGGTCCTCGGATTCAGCCTCGAACGAGCGGTCGACGGCGGGGACGACGACCAACTGACCTTCGACTTCCTCTCGTACTGGCGTCGCTGCTTCCTGTCCGCCACCGCGATGCGCGCGCTCGCGACCCGGACCGGGTACCTCGAGGCCGAGGAGGCCTTCATCGCGGGACTCGTCCAGGACGTCGGGATGATCGCGCTGTGGCGGGTCGAGGGCGATCGCTACCTCCAGGTGCTGGACATGTGCGGCGGACGCCAGGATCGCCTGGTCGAGCTCGAGCGCAGGCACTTCGAGATCGACCACGCCTCGCTGGCCGCGGAGCTCACTCGACGCTGGCGGTTCCCGGAGTCGATCTCAGACCTGACCGATCACCACCATCATCCGTTCGGAGACCTCGACGAGCGCAGGCCGATCCGGAGGATGGCCCGATTCGCGGTGGCCATCGTCGACGTGCTCGAGCGTCAGGATGGCGACCGGGCGGCGGCGATCGGTGAACTGTCCGACCTCTCCTCCGAGTGGTTCGGATTCGATCGATCCGATCTCCTGAAGGTCGTGCAGGAGACCGTCAAGGAGGCGCGGGACTTCGCTCGTGCCCTCAACATCGACGCCGGTCGGATGCCCTCCGTCGAGAGCCTGCTCCATCGTGCCCGTCGCCTTCTCGAGGAGCTTCCCGGCGACGACCTCCCGGTTCCCGATCGCGACGACCGGGAACGCACCCTGGACGAGGTCACCGGACTTCCCGATCGTTCCGCCCTGCTCGCGGACCTCGAATCGTGCTTCCACGACACGGTGCACGACCCGAACCACATGTTCGGATGCGACCTCTCGCTCCTGCTGGTGGGCGTGGACGAGGTCCGGAGGATCAACGAACGGGTCGGCGACCTCGCCGGGGATTCGGCGATCGCGCACGTCTCGGAGTGCATCCGGGATGCCGTGAAGGACCAGCCGGGGGTCTTCGGGGCCTACCGGTTCGTGGGGGCGGAGATCGCGGTCATCGTCCGCTACGTCGACGAGGAGAGCATCACCCGGCTGGGTGATTCCATCCGGGAACGGATCGCCTGCACGCCGATACGGATCCAGGCCCGACCGGGCTCCAGCGACTACCTCGTGGTCAAGTCGACGATCGGGATCAGCGTCCACCATTCGAAGGCGGACGGCGGATCGACCGGCAGTCCGGCCGAGCTGCTGGGGGCGGCGATGTGCGCGGTCACCGAGGGTCGGCGCACCGGCGGCGACCAGGTGGTGATGTACCGCGAGCCCGATGCGGACTCGAGCCCCCGCCTCGCGGGCTGATCCGTCTCATCCTTCGCCACGTCCGTCGTTGACGGCGCGTGCGGTCACCAGCGGCGTCATGGGGAATCGTCGGGAGCATTCCACCAGGTCCTCGATCGTGACCGCGTCGATCCTCGACATCTCCTCCTCGATCGAGGTGTAGGTGCCCCGGCGAAGCCAGTTGCCCGCGACCCGGTTCAGCCTCCCCAGCGGTCGTTCGGAGGCGATCACCGCCTGGGTGGCGGTGCGAGCCCGCGCACGTTCCAAATCGTCCTGCACCAGGTGATCGGCCAGGCCGTCGACCTGGTCGAGGATCGACTGCTCGACCTCGTCCATCCGGTCCTCGGGACAGACCCCCCAGATCGCGAACTCCCCGCAGGCGTCCCTGGGGTCGTAGGAGCACTGCGCCTCCTCGGCCTTCCCGGTCTCAACCAGCGACCAGTACAGCTTGGACGTCTCGTCCCCGCCCAGGGTGTGGGCGAGCAGTCCCGCCGCGTAGCGATCATCACTTCTCGCTTCCGGGGCCGGGGCCAGCATCACCAGGTACGACTGCCCGAGGCCCGAGATCGGCACCGCGCTCCGGTCGACCGTGCGATCGACCTCCCGGTGCTCGCGTCGGGGTCGGCTCGGGGTCCAGGACCCGCAGAGCTCGGCGGCGCGATCCACCACCTCCTCGAAGTCGAACGAGCCCGAGATCGCGAGCACGGTGTTGTCGCTCGAGTACCGTCGGGCGAAGTAGTCACGCATGCCCTCGAGGCCCATCCCCCCCACCGTCTCCCGGGTCCCGAGGACCCGGTGCGCCAGCGGGTGCCGCCCGTAGAACCGTTCCATCGCGTGCTCGTAGAGGACCCAGAACGGCTGGTCCTCGTACATGGCGATCTCCTCCAGGATCACCTGTCGCTCCGCCTCGAAGTCCTCGGATCGAAGCGACGGTCGCATCATGTCCGCGAGTATCTCGAGTCCGGAGAATGCGTTCTCCGGGAGCATGTGCGCCCAGTAGGCGGTCATCTCCGCGCTGGTGAACGCGTTGTTGACCGCGCCGATCGCGTCGAAGTCCCGATTCACCTGTTCCGCGCTCCGCCGCTCCGTTCCCTTGAACATCATGTGCTCGAGGAAGTGGCTGACCCCCATCAGCGCCGGCTCCTCGTCCCTGGCCCCGGTGGAGATCCAGAAGCCCAGTGCGGTGGTGTGGGCGTTGGGATCGCACTCGCCGATGATCTCCAGGCCGTTGTCCAGTCGCTTGCTGTGGAAACGAACGCTCATGCCCCGATGGTAGCACTCCCGGCCGCCACCCGAGCCTCCATCCCGCCCATCTCCGGGTTCGATAAGCACCCGTCGGGCGTCCTCCCGGTCCGGCTGGCGCCCGCTCCCGCATTCTTTGCGTTTTTGCCTCGATCTCCCCGTACTGTGACGATGTAAAGGCGTCTAAGATCACGGATCGAACCACGTGTTCCGGAGTCCCGATGACCCAGCTGCCGTCACTGTCCGAGCGAACCCGCCAACGCATCGAGGAGCGCCACCCGCGGCCCCTCGGCGGGGATACGTCGCGCTCGAGTCGCTCGCATTCGCTGGTGACCCTGACGGGCATGATCATCCAGAACAACCAGCGCCCCCAGCAGATCGCCTACGGGAAGAAGCCGGACTGGCTCAGGGCCAGGGTGCCCGGCGGACAGGGCTACCACGATCTCAAGGCGCTGATCGACGAGTACCAGCTGCACACCGTCTGCCAGGAGGCCAGCTGCCCGAACCTCGGTGAATGCTGGTCGAGGGGCACCGCCACGATCATGATCCTCGGCGACACCTGCACCCGATCCTGCGGGTTCTGCAACGTCAAGACCGGTCGTCCCTCCTCCCTCGACGAGGACGAGCCCCGGCGGGTCGCGGAGGTCCTCTCCAAGATCAACCTCGGGCACGTCGTCATCACCAGCGTCGACCGGGACGACCTCCCGGACGGCGGTGCGCGCATCTGGGCCGAGACCATCCAGGCGGTCCACGAACTCTGTCCCACCACCAGCGTCGAGGTGCTGGTCGGGGACTTCAAGGGCGTGGAACGCGACGTCCAGCTGGTGTGCGACGCCCGCCCCGAGATCATCTCCCACAACATGGAGACGGTCCTGAGGATGCACCCCGCGGTCCGTCCCCAGGCCAAGTACGAGCGATCACTCAAGGTCCTCCAGCAGTTCAAGGCCAACGGCCTGGTCACCAAGACCGGCATCATGGTCGGGATCGGCGAGAAGGAACCCGAGGTCTACGAGTTGATGGAGGATGTCCAGGCCTGGTCCGAGTCGGACATCATCACCATCGGCCAGTACCTCCAGCCCACCCGGAACCACCTCCCGATCGATCGATGGGTGCACCCCGACGAGTTCGATCGCATGCGCCGGGGCGCCCTCGATCGGGGATTCGAGGTCTGCGAGAGCGGACCGCTGGTCAGGTCCAGCTACCACGCCGAGGAACAGGCCGAACGCCTCAGCCCGGAGCGGGCCGACGTCCAGGACCGCATGAAGCGACTGATCGAGCGCGCCCGTTCGCGCAGCCGCTCCAGCACCGGCTGACCCCCCGATCCACCTCAGATCCCGATTCCCCTGGTCGAACGCTCATCGGGTTCGCCGTCACCGGTGTTCATCGTCCCCCTCGCCTCCACCAGCAGGACCGAGCATCCCGACTCCGCGACGGGCCGGTGCTCGACCCCCCGGGGCACCACGATCATCTGCCCCTCATCGAGGCGCACCGTACGATCCCGGAACTCCATGAGGAACGAGCCCTCGACCACCAGGAACAGCTCGTCGCTCTCCGGGTGACGGTGCCAGACGAAGGGCCCCTCGAGCTTCGCCAGTTTCACCTCGAGCTCGTTCACCTCCCCGATGATCCTGGGTGACCAGGTCTCCTCGAAGGAGGCGAGCGCCGCACGAAGGTCGATCGGGTTCATCGATCGCTCCCGAACCGTCCCATCAGTCCTCGCCCCCGGAGAGTCCGGTGCGGGACGGGATGGTCGATCGGATGCCTGGTGGTTCCCGATCCATCGACGCCTCCCCACCGAGGGTTCCGTCGATGCTCGGGGTGGTGGTCATCGCGAGCCACCACACCAGGGGGACCCACAGCGCCATGGAGATCGCGAAGACGTTGATCAGCATTCGCTCGCGCGCCGAGAATCCCGCCATGAACCTGACGAAGGGCGCGAGCAGGACGTGGACCTCGGCCGGCGGTGCCTCCCGGATCCCGGACTCCTCCGGCGGAACTCCATCGCTCTTCTCCTCACGATCGATCGTGCCCGGCTGGGGCGAGGTGGTCATCGGGGCGACCGACCCCTTCGCGGGCGCAGCCGACGCTCCCTCCGGTCCCGGATCCCGGTTCGCACCGAGCTCCCGGACGATCGCCTGCTCGAGGTCCACCTGGAGTCGATCGACTTCGGGTGCGTCTACATCGACCGGCGTCTCGACCGCCGCGACTCGTCCGTGGTCCCTTCTCCCGGCGGGATCCTCGAGGACCGGCTTCGGTCGCGCGGTCTCCTCTCGACCGTCACTCGAGACCAGGCCCTCGATCTCGTCGAGTATCTGCTCCACCTCCTCGAGGGAGGCCCGTCCGCCAAGCTCGGTCGAGGTGGTGTCCGATCCGTTCCCGAGTGGATTCACGCTGCGCCGGGTTGATCGTCGACTGTCCATGCCATGTGGTCTATCGACCGTCCTCCCCCGGTGGTTGACAGCTATTTCGCAATATCCCGGCCGGATGCCCGGTTCGGTGGTCCCCGATGGTGCACGCGGTGCTCACGGGCCACCGCCGGCCGGTGATCGGTTCTCGTCGAGGATCCTCGCGCGCAGGAGCCCCACCGCGATCTCCGTCGCCGGATCCTCCTCCCGGTCGTCCCCCCGGACCACGTCCTCCCCCACGCCGGAATGCCACCGTGCCCGGCGATCACTGATCTCCGACATCTCCTCGGAGGACAGTGGGACCACCACGTCCGGTTCGACCCCCCAATCCGACGGATCCATCTCCCGGTCGACGAACTTCCAGTCGGCGGACACTCCCTTGATGACGTCCCCCGGATCCGGGATCCGGTACCAGGCGGTGGTCACCCGAGCCACGCAGTCGTCGGTCCTGGCGTCCATCATGGTCTGGACCGAACCCTTCCCGAAGGTGCGTTCCCCCACCACCAGGACCTCGGGATTCACGCGAAGGACGCCGCTCACCAGCTCGGAAGCACTCGCCGAGCGCTCGTCGATCAGGACCACCAGCGGCATGTGCTCGAGTTCGCCGTAGTTCTGATCCACGAAGAGGGTACTTCGATCCTCCTCCCGACCGTCGGCATGGAAGGCCTTGCCGGCCTGCATGAAGATGTTGCACACGTCCACCGCGACGAACACCTGCCCACCCGGGTTGCCCCGCAGATCGAGGACCACGCCCTCCAGCCGTCCCCCCCGGTCCCTCGCCTCCGCCTGGGCCTCCCGCAGTGCCTCCCGGATCTCGACCTCCGCGCCCATCCTGAAATCCTCGAGCCGGACGAACGCGATCCTCGCCCCGGGATCGACCAGCCAGGACCAGGTCGGCGTTCCCTCCTCGTCGAGTCCCGTCTGTTTCCAGCCGGTGACCACGGGTCGCTTCACCTCGCCGATGTCGATCACCACGTCCTCCTCGACCCCGTCCCGGTGACGGACCCGAAGGTGGAGCGTGTCCCGGTCGGGATCGGTCGCCATCCGGGTGAGTTCCTCGATGGTCAGCCGCTCTCCGGGAACGCCCTCCAGCTGGAGGATCACGTCCCCTCGTCGGATGCCCGCCCGGGTGGCCGGGCCGCCGTGCGCGGGTGTCAGTTCGACCTCGCCCCGCTCGTCCCGGACCGCCCGGACCCCGATTCCACGGTACCCCCCGCTCAGAGCCCTGAGGTACTGCTGGTGCTCGTCCGGCCACACCACCGAGGTCTGCTTGTCGAGCGAGGCGGCGGCCCCGTCACCGAACGCCCGGAACGAGAATCCCGGGGGCAGGGCGTCCCCGGCCAGGTTCGATTCGGCCTCCTGCACGGCCCGCAACAGCGAGGCCGTGTCCTCGCCGGGTGGCGCCTCGGCCAGGGCTCGGATGCGGCGAAGGTACGCGTCCGGGACCGGATGGCCGTTGATCCGGAGCACCTCGCACATGAAGAGGATCTCCCGCAGCCCCGCGCGCTGCAGCTGCCCGGGACTCGGGCTCGAGACGTGGTGTTCCGACATGCGCTTCGTGACCAGCACCGTGTTCCCCCGCAGCCGGGCCAGGTCCCCCGGGGTTCGTACCGGCCATTCGACGGGCTCGACCCCATCCTCCCGACCGAATCCCCCACCGGTCCTCATCCTCGCCGCCAGGGCGGGATCGAACAGTCGGATCAACTTCATGCGATCAAGGTTCCGCCTCGCCAGTCGGAGCGGGTCCGGACCCTGGAGCCTCCGTTCTCGAGGGATGCCGACCAGGGCGTCCAGCGAACCGGCCGCACTCGCGAGTTCGATCGCATCCTCGATCCGTCCCTCGCGCTCCGCGACCAGCACCTCATCCAGCAGCTCCGCCCGAAGGGCCTGGACGTCGGGCGCCAGCCCGTGTTCGGAGGACCCGGTCCCCACCCGCGAGACCTCCATGATGTATTCGGTGGGTTCCAGCGAGTCGCGGTCGATCGACGCCACCCGCTCGCGCCTGCGGTCCCGGATCCGCTCCATCGCCCGGCGGGCCTCCCCGGCTCGGCGGCGGACCTCCTCGTCAGAATCCTGTTCGAGCATCAGCACCGTCGAGTCGAGATCGCCCTCCGGACCCACCCTCCACTCGGCGACCCGGGTCCGGCGAACCATCTCCAGGATGTCGTCGGTCCTTGGTTGGTAGTCGTCGAGCATCGGGAGCTTCCTGGCACAGCCCGTCGAGGCGGCCAGTGCCAGCAGCACCGCGAGCACGACCCTCCCCCGACGACTCATGGCAGCATGCATGGAAGCTCCTCGCTTCCCTCGATCGAGCACCGGTCGACCCGCCCGAAGAGTCGGTAGCGGAGCCTGGCCAGCAGTCCGTACGCCAGGTCCCTCACGGGCGAGGGAACCACCCACGCCAGGGCCCCGAGGACCGGCCACGCCCCCCGGCAGGCGAGGAGCAGTCGAATGATCGCCCCGCTCCTGCGGTACTCGATCCCGTTCACGACCAGGTGGACGGTGTTGGGATCATCCTCGGTCCCGGCCGTGGCGCGGTAGGCCCGCCAGGTGTCGCCTCCGATCGGTGCGAACCGGAGGGTCCCCGTCCGGTCACGCTTCATCGCGAAGCGAACGCATCGATTGCACAGCGCGCAGTCACCGTCGAAGAAGAGGACCCGTTCCGGAAGGTCATGCATGCCTCGAGTATACGCACGCCCCGGCGGGTTCCCACCGGGGCGTGCGAAGAGGCTGGTCCTGACCGGTACCTCGGTCAGCCACGGCGCCTTCGGTAGGCCGAGAGTCCGGCCAGACCGAAGATTGTCCCGGTGACCGGGATCGGGACGTCGTTGGAGTTGAAGACCCAACCATCCCAGGAACCGTCGGAAAGCACCCGATCGGAGAACCCGGCCGAGGAGAAGCCCCACTCCGAGCCTGCATCGTCCCTGACCCAGTAGTGCCAGTAGTCGAGGTAATCCGGCGGGCTTCCGAAGCCCGAGTCCCCGTCGTCCCCGATGGCCACCGAGGTGAGGGCGTCACCGAAGCTGTAGGAGGTGATCGAGTACTCGAAGAGCAACTCCTCGGACTCGTCGGAGATGAGTTGGATGGCGTCCAGGCCGGTGAAGTCATCCGACGAGTAGCTCACCTCGTAGAGGTACTGGTTGCCGTTGGTGAACTGGAACAGGATCGAACTCGACGAATCCCCTTCGCCGAACTGGAAGCTGTCCACGATGTCTGCATGCAGCGTCGAGGACGCCACACAAACCGACACGGCGAGTGCCGGTGCGATGATCTGAAACTTCATATGAAAATCTCTCTCTTGCACAAATGAATCCGCTGCACCATTCGCGAGTGCAGCATTGACCTCGGTCCAGCCTCGTTGATCCGACTCGCCTTCCTGGAAGGCTCACGGCGACGCGTTCGTCGCGGACTTGCACCGCGTTCTACTCGGTTGGACCCATCGCATGAACGTTATGCGACTGGACGATCCTAGTTTCCCTCCTGCAACTTGCAACCCGAGAGGTCACAATGCCCGCATGATCGCGGGCCTCCTCATCGTGCTCTGCTCCCTCGTGCGTCCGCAGGTGCCCCTCCTGGATTCACTGGAACCGGATTCATCCGCTGCACTGGCCCTGGAGACGATCGGTCCGGAGGACCTGCCGACCGGATCAGGATCGTTTGGATTTCGATCAGGGAATTCAATGTTCCTCGGAGGCGGCCTCCTGCCGGGTTCCGATCCTGCTGATCCGAACGGCTTGTCCGACCGCCTCTGGGCGCTCGATCTCGCGAACCCCGACGCCGGATGGTCGGAACTCGCCCTGCGGCTCGACCAACCCGTCGCCTTCGGCACCTCCGTCGCGATCGATGAGAGCTCCGCACTCTGGATCGGTGGCCGGACCCCCTCGGGGAGCAGTCGTTCGTCCCGTCTGGTCCGCCTCGGTCCCGAGGGCCTGGTGTTCTCGCCCGGACCGACGCTTCCCCGACCGATCGCGGACCCGGTCGGGGTGCTCGTCGGGACCCTCGTCTACGTGCTGGGTGGAGACGCGGACGGGGATGCCTCGCCATCCGCGTCCCTCGTGCTCGTGCACGACCTCCAGCAGCCCTCGACCGGGTGGTCCGTGGTTGCGGGCATCCCCCGACCCGGAGATCGCCGCCTTCCCGCGCTCTCCGGACACGGCGGTCGGCTCCACGTGTTCGGTGGTCTCGGCACCCTGGGTTCAGGCGACGGGATCGATCCGGTTCCCCTCGTGGATGCCTGGCGACTCGATCCCGTTCCGGGCCCGGGCGGGACCTGGACCAGGCTTCCCGATCCCCCGGGACCTCTGCACGGCGCGCCGGTTCCCGCCTTTGAGGTCGGGGCCTCCTTCATCATGATCCCCGGCGCGTCGGACCCCGGGCGCCCCTCCTCCGCCCGACCGCTCCTCGCCTACCACACCGTCACCCGGACCTGGACCACCCGTGGTTTGTTCCCGCCCTGCATCGGCCCGGCGGTCCCGGTGCTGGAGGGAGCCGGATCCTTCCTGGTTCCCGGAGTACGTCCCGGCGGTCCCGACGCCCCGGCCCGCGTGCTCGAGGTCACGCCCCTGCTCGAGGTCGCGGGATTCACCACCCTGGACTGGATCGCGCTCGGCACCTACCTGCTGCTCCTGGTCCTGCTCGGGGTCCACTTCGCACGGGGGGAACGCACCACCGAGGACTTCTTCCTCGGCGGTCGAAGCGTCCCGTGGTGGGCCGCGGGGGTCTCGATCTTCGCCACCCAGCTGAGTGCCATCACCTTCATGGCGATCCCCGCCAAGTCCTACGCCTCGGACTGGACGCTGCTGGTCCAGAGCCTCGGCATCTTCGTGATGGCCCCGGTGGTCGCCTACCTCTTCCTCCCCTTCTTCCGAGGGCTCAACCTCACCACCGCCTACGAGTACCTTGAAAAGAGGTTCTCGCTGGGAGTGCGGCTGTTCGGAAGCGCCCAGTACCTGCTGTTCCAGTTCGGCCGGATGGCGATCGTGGTCTACCTGCCCGCCATCGCGCTCTCCGCGGTGACCGGACTCGACGTCAGTGCATGCATCCTGTGCATGGGTGTCCTTTGCATCGTCTACACCGTCCTGGGCGGAATCGAGGCGGTGATCTGGTCCGACGTGGTCCAGGCGGTCGTGCTGCTGGGTGGTGCGCTGCTGATCTTCCTCACCTGCGCGAGCGGGCTGGAGGGGGGACTGGTGGAACTCCACGGGCGAGCGGAGGCCGCCGGCCGTCTGCGACTGGCGGACCTCGACTGGGACTTCACCCGCGCGACCCTGCCGGTGGTCATCATCGGCGGGATCTTCATCAACCTCGTGCCCTACGCCTCCGACCAGTCGGTGGTCCAGAGATACCTCACCACCTCCGACGAGGCGAGCGCGCGGAAGGCGATCTGGCTCGGGGGGATCATCTCCATACCCGCGTCCCTCCTGTTCTTCGGGCTCGGCAGCGCACTCTACGCGTTCTACGAGGCCAACCCCGACCGGATCGACCCGATCGCCAGGACCGACCAGCTGGTCCCCTGGTTCCTGGTCAACGAGGTGCCCGCCGGACTGGCCGGCCTGGTGATCGCGGGGATCTTCGCGGCCGCGATGTCCAGCCTCGACTCGAGCATGAATTCCTCCGCGACCGCGATCATCAACGACTTCTACCGCCGGCTTCGCCCGGACGCCTCCCCCGTGGACGACGCCCGCGACCTCCGACTCGCCCGCCTGCTCACGGTGGTGATCGGATCACTGGGCACCCTCTGTGCGCTCGCCCTCGTCTACTTCCCCGCCGAGAGCGTGTTCGACCTCTGGCTCGAGACGGTGGGGCTCTTCGCCAGCGGGCTCTGCGGGCTCTTCGTGCTGGGCATCTTCACCCGTCGTCCCGGAACCGCCTCCGCGCTCCTCGGGGTGGTCACCAGCGTCCTGCTGCTGCTGATCGTGAAGTCCTCGACCGACCTCGACCCGCTGCTCTACGCCGGGCTGGGTACACTGTCCTGCTTCCTGGCCGGATGGCTCTCGAGCCTGTTCCTGCCCGCCGCCCGTCCGGATCCGGGCACCAGCTTTGCGAATCGGAGCCGAACATGACCGACGATCCCCACCGCGACGATGGATGGCTGCTCGACACCGCCTTCCTCGCCACGGCACGCGTGATGTCCTTCCTGGACCGGAATCGCCGGCACCTTCGCGAGGAGGACGTGATCACCAAGCCCGACGGAAGTCCGGTCACCCTCATGGACCTCGCCGGACAGGTCATCTACGTGATGTCCCTGGAACGGGCCCTCGGGGACGATGGATCGCTCCTGCTGTGCGGAGAGGAGACCAGCGACGTGCTCCGCGGACCCGCTCAGGAGTCCCGGCGACGGCGGGTGCGCGAGCTGCTCGAAGGCGAATCCATACGGCTGGCGGACGATCCCCTGCTCGAGGTCATCGACCGCGGCGGGTACCGGCCCCCCGTCGGGGCCGGGAGCTCGCACTGGATCTGCGACCCGATCGACGGCACCAGGCGATTCATCTCCGGACACCTCTACTCGACCTGTCTTGCCTACGTCCGCGAGGGCAGGCTGGTCTCGGGCGCCGTCGGGGTGCCCGATCTCGCCGCGGACCCGCTCCAGCCGATCCGGGACGACGCGGGATCGGGAACCCTGGTGGGCGCCCGGCTGGGCGCCGGCGTCTTCATCGCCGACCCCGGGGATCCCTCGCGGAACCGACCACTGCCGCCACCGGCCACGGGCTTGCGGACGGAGGACGGGATCCGCTTCGCGCGTTCCGTGGGCCGCGCCTCGGTCGAATCACCCACCAGTCGAAGGCTCGAGCTGGCCGGCCTGTCCGGGGTCCCGGTGGAGGTCGATAACCAGAGCAAGTACGCCGCGCTCGTGACGGGTCGAATCGACCTCATCGCCCGACCCGGCGATGGTGCCGGGAATCGCTGCACGTGGGACTACGCCCCCGGGGTCCTGCTGGCCCGGGAATCCGGTTGCCGGGTGGCGGACGGACGAGACCGGCCTTTCAACTTCGATACCGGCCCGCTGCTCCTGGAGAACCGGGGTGTCCGCTGCGCCCGCGAGGACCTGTACCGGGCCTGTTTCCTCGCGGATGGATCGGATCCGGTGCGGGCACGTCCAACCGCCCTCGATTCGAGCTGATTCAGTAGATCAACCCCGCTCGATTCGCCGATGTCTAGTCGTGGCGATCAACCAGGATTCGGAGTCCACATGTCCCTGAGCATCGAGGAACTGGCGTCCACCGCGACCGAGGTCATCGAGACCGCCTCGCAGGTCGTGGCCGAACTCGCCGCGGAGAGGGAACGAATCTCCGCGGTGGTCAAGGACGACCGGAGCCCGGTCACCGTGGCGGACTATTCGGTGCAGGCGATCGTCGGCCTGCACCTCCGGGACTGCAGCGTCCGCTCGATGGTGGGCGAGGAGGATGCCGAGCGCCTTCGCGAGGATCCCGCACTCCGGTCGGAGGTGGTCGCCGCCACCCGACGGGTGGTCGCCGGCGCCTCCGAGGACGAGGTCCTCGAGTCGATCGATTCCGGGTGCCACGAAGGCGGCCCCCGCGGGGCGTTCTGGACGCTGGATCCCATCGACGGGACCAAGGGCTTCCTGCGCGGCGGCCAGTTCGCGATCGCCCTGGGACTCGTCTCCGACGGCGTGGTGGAACTCGGCCTTCTCGGGCTGCCGCACTGGGGACTCATCGCGGATCCCTCGGGCGGTACGGTCCGTCCCCCCGGTTCGGTCTGCCTGGCGATGCGGGGGCGGGGCGCCGAGGGCTGGGTGATCGGGTCCTCCGATCGACGACCGCTCCACGTCGCCGACTGGACCGCGGATCATCCCATCCGGACCTGCGAGTCGGTGGAGTCCGGGCACACCTCCCACGACGCCAGCGCCCGCATCACCGAGGTCTTCTCCGGGCACCGGGCGGTCCGACTGGACAGCCAGGCGAAGTACGCGGTGGTCGGGTCCGGGGCCGCGGACGCCTACCTCAGGATCCCGACCCGGCCCGGGTACGTGGAGCGCATCTGGGACCACGCGGCCGGCTCGCTGGTCGCGACCGAGGCCGGTGCGGTGGTCAGCGACGTCCGTGGTCGGGAACTGGACTTCTCGCGCGGTCGGGGACTCGAGGACAACCTGGGCGTGGTCTGCGCGGTCCCCGCCGCACACCCCCTGATCATCGATCGAATCCGCGAGCTGGAACTCGGATGAACGCAGTGCCTACCACGAGGGACGCCCCATGTTCGAGATCCTGATCACCCTCGTCGTCATCGGACTCGTGATCGGGTTCCTGCTGTTCAGCAACGCGAGCAGCGACGTGGTGGTCGTCGGGTCCCTCGTGCTGCTGATGCTGTTCAACGTGGTCACCCCGAACGAAGCCCTTTCGGGATTCATCTCCCCGGGGCCCCTCATGGTCGCCGGCCTCTTCGTGGTGGCGGCCGGGCTACGCGAGACGGGGATGATCGAGCGGTTCGCCAAGCACCTGCTCGGTCGACCACGCGACCTGACCACCGCCCTGTTCCGACTCATGGTCCCGGTCAGTGTCCTGAGCGGCTTCATGAACACCACCGCGGTGGTCGCGATGTACCTGCCCATCGTCTCCGACTGGTCCAAGCGCATCGGCGTCAGCCCGTCGAAGCTCTACATGCCGCTCTCCTTCTCCTCGATCCTCGGGGGACAGTTCACCCAGCTCGGCACCGCGACCAACCTCGTGATCCTCGGCCTGTACATCGACTGGATCTCGAGCCCGGACGCCGCCTGGTCGCTGGGGCTCAGTGACGGTCCCCTCTCCAGCGGCGCGGAGTTCTGGGGGGTCCTGGTCTCGGGGCTCCCTTCCGCCGTGATCGGGATCACCTTCATCGCGCTCTTCAGCAAGTGGATCATTCCCCCGCGGGTCAAGCAGTACGAGGCCGCCGAGGACGCCCGGCGCTACGAAGTGGTGATGCGGGTGGATTCCGGGGCCCCGATCATCGGGACCACGATCGAGGAGGCGAACCTCCGTTCCCTGCCCGGCCTCTACCTCTTCGGCATCGAGCGGGATTCGGTCATGCTGCACGCGGTGGGACCCGGGGAGCGCCTGCAGGTGGGCGATCTGCTGCACTTCGCGGGGGTCCTCGAATCAGTCGTGGACCTGACCCGGATCCGGGGACTCGTGCCCGCGGAGGGGGATTCGGGACTCCACCAGAGCCAGCGGGTCCTGCTCGAGGCGGTGGTCTCCTCCGAGGCCCCGTTCATCGGCCGCACCGTCCGGGAGTGCGCCTTCCGGACCACCTACGGTGCCGCGATCATCGGGGCCTTCCGGAGCGGGCAGCAGAGGTCGGGGAAGATCGGCGACCTCACGCTCCAGGCGGGTGACACGTTGCTGCTGGACTCCTCGCCGGGATTCGCGAACCTCTACAAGGACAGCCCCGACTTCTACCTGGTCTCCCCGGTCAAGGGGGGTCGGGTGGTCCGACACGAACGTGCCTGGATCTCCGCGCTGATCCTGGTCGGCATGATCGTCCTCCTGATGACCGGACTGACCGACAAGGTGGTCGCGGTCTGGCTCGCGGCCATGGCGATGATCGGGACCAGGTGCCTTTCCGGGGCCCTCGCCCGCAGTTCGATCAACTGGCAGGTGTTCCTCACCATCGGTGGTGCGATCGGGCTCGGCACCGCGGTCCGCGCGTCCGGCCTCGCCACCGTCGGGGCCGATGGGTTCCTTGAATTCGCCGGCCTGCTCGGTGACTCCCCGAGACTGGTGCTCGCCAGCGTGATCGTCGCCACCGCCCTGCTCGCCCAGTTCGTGACCAACTACGGTGCCGCCACGATCATGTTCGCGGTGGCGGTGGTCATCGCGGAGACCCTCGAGCTCAGTCCCACCCCCTTCGTCTTCGGTCTGATGGCCGGCGCGGGCTGCAACTTCCTGACCCCCATCTCCTACCAGACGAACCTCATGGTCTACGGCCCCGGGGGGTATCGATTCACGGACTTCATGCGACTCGGGATCCCCCTTCTGACGATCGTGGTGGTCTGCGCCACCCTCTTCATTCCGTGGGTCTTCCCGTTCTGATCCGGTCCGGTCCGGCCCGGCCGGCCGCCAGGCACTCCTCCCCCCTCCTGGCCCCCAACCCGCCACGTTCCGCCATGCTTCGCCTTGCCTCGCCATGGGAGCCTGCGGGTGCGTGGTCGGTCCTCGAGTCCCCGTCGGACAATCATCAGTCCCACGCTTGCTGCTGCCATCGGCGCTCGCTACGATCTAGGACTGCCCTTTCGACCCGACTTTTCGATCTTCGTAAACCAGACAAGGACAAACATTTATGTCACGGACATCCCTGATCGCCCCCCACGGCGGGTCCCTCGTCAACCGATTCGTGTCCGAGAGCGACACGCCGTCCATGCGGGCGAAGGCTGAAGGACTTCCCGCGATCACGCTGTCCGCGAAGCAGGCGTGCGATCTCGAGATGATCGCGATCGGGGCGTTCAGTCCCCTGACCGGCTTCGTGAACAAGGCCGACTTCGAGGGCATCTGCAACCACATGCGCCTCGCGGACGGAACCATCTGGCCGATCCCCATCACCCTCGCGGTCGACGACGAGGTCAAGTCCACCCTCGCCGAGGGATCCCAGGCCGCCCTCTATCATTCGGACGGGACGCTGATGGCGATCATGGACGTCGACGAGGTCTTCGCCCACGACAAGCAGCTCGAGATCCCCAGCGTGTTCCGCACCGAGGACGACGCCCACCCCGGCGTCGCCGCGGTCCGCGAGGAGGGCGACTGGCTGGTGGGCGGCCCCATCCACGTGCTGTCGGTGGTGCCCGACCACGAGCCAGGCGAGCAGTTCACCGAGTACCGGCTGCCCCCGGCGGAGACCCGAGCCGCGTTCGAGGCGAAGGGCTGGCGCACCATCGCCGCCTTCCAGACCCGCAACCCGATCCACCGCGCCCACGAGTACCTCTGCAAGTGCGCGACCGAGATCTGCGACGGCCTGCTCATCCATCCCCTGGTCGGCGAGACCAAGCCCGGTGACATCCCCGCGGACGTCCGGATGGACTGCTACACCACGATCATCGAGCACTACTTCGTCCCCGAACGCACCATCCTCTCGGTGATGCCGGCCGCCATGCGGTACGCCGGTCCCCGGGAGGCGGTCCTGCATGCGCTGGTGAGGCGCAACTACGGGGTCAGCCACTTCATCGTCGGCCGCGACCACGCCGGGGTCGGCGATTACTACGGCACCTACGACGCCCAGAACATCTTCGACGAGTTCGATCCCTCCGACATCGGGATCATCCCGCTGAAGTTCGAGCATGCCGCCTACAGCAAGAAGGCCCAGGGCATGGTCTCCGCCAAGACCTTCCCCAAGCTCGAGAACGACCAGATCTTCCTCTCCGGCACCAAGGTCCGCGAGATGCTCTCGAGGGGCGAGCGACCCCCCGGCGAGTTCTCGAGGCCCGAGGTCGCCGACGTGCTGATCAAGTGGGCCACCAGCGAGGTCACCGCCTGAACGACGGCCCCTCCGCCCCCCCTTCCCAAGGACTCGAACGCCAACCCCCAGTAAGGACTCCACGCACCATGGCTGACCAAGTAGCGACCAACATCACCTGGCACGAGGGGGACATCACCCCCGAGATGCGGGCCTCCAACATGGGCCAGCGCGGTGCGACCCTCTGGCTCACCGGCCTCTCCGGCAGCGGGAAGAGCACCGTCGCGGTCGAGCTCGAGCGGATGCTGCTCTCACGCGGCAAGCACGCCTATCGGCTGGACGGTGACAACATCAGGATGGGCCTCAACAAGAATCTCGGGTTCTCCGCCGAGGATCGCGCGGAGAACATCCGCCGGATCGGCGAGGTCACCAAGCTCTTCGCGGACAGCGGGATGATCTCGATCGCCAGCTTCATCAGCCCCTACAAGGTCGATCGCGACCAGGTCCGCGCCGTCCACGCCGAATCGGAGATCCCCTTCTTCGAGATCTACGTCGCGTGCCCCCTCGAGGAGGCCGAGAAGCGAGACCCCAAGGGCCTCTACAAGAAGGCTCGCGCGGGTGAGATCAAGGGATTCACCGGGATCGACGATCCCTACGACGAACCGGAACACGCGGAGCTGGTGCTCAACACCCACGAGCAGACCGTCCAGGAGAGCGCCAAGGCCCTCCTCGAC
>MDTG01243381.1_pt1 | contig 26244 bp, 27 predicted proteins | sample 811421 | NCBI WGS metagenome assembly MDTG01 (sample SAMN05326645, study PRJNA326480) | marine metagenome | isolation source: seawater | place: Pacific Ocean: South East | collected 2011
GGTTTGGAGAGATTTTTAAATAATAAAAGAAAATGGTGTATTATAAAATTATCTCCAATGGAACCACTTTCGGTTGTTGATCATTATTATGATGCGGGCTTTAGACAATTTCATTGCTCTAATACGTTTCCTATACATAAAACATCAGGAAACGGAGAGAGAGCATATGTGGGTGGTTTGTCTGGACCTTTTTTAAGACCTTATACTGGAGCGTTGGTTAGTTATTTGAGTAATAAAGAAGGTGTTGAGATTATTGCTGGAGGTGGTGTCAGAACGGTTGGGGATGTAGAACAATATAAGAAAATGGGTGCTCATCATGTCTCTGCATCTAGTTTATTTTTTAATCCTTTTGTTTCTGGTTGGTTTTGGTGGAGTTATATTCTTCACCAATAATTATACCCATTTCTTCTGCTAAAGTTGCGGGTTTTTTATATGGCTCTGAATTTAAAGTTGGCTGTAGAGTTTTTGTTTTTAAACAAAATTCCCTGCAAGAGTTTGTGATTTTTTCTGGAGAGATATTTGTGGGACTAGAAATATCGTCGAAGTCGAAAAAAAACTTTATTATTTTCTCACATTTTTCACTGCAATATTGCGTTTTTTCATCATTAATTATTTTATAACTTTGCATATATATATAATGGGTAAAAAAAGAAAGAAAAAAGTTTATAATACACCAAAAAAAATAAAACATACTCATGTTAGCAAAAAATTAAATATTATTAATATAATTAATAATAATCCTAGGTGTTTGAATTGTAATCATTGCTTGGCAGTTCATTTTGATAGATTTTCTTGTAGTTATTGTAATAATTCTTTCGATATAGTTTAGTTTAAGAAAGATAATTGTGTTATTGTGGGGTTAGTGCTTTTTTTTTAGTTACTTTTATTAAGTTACTTTATTTGGCTTATTTTTGTTATTTGTTTTAGGTTAGTCTGTTAGTTCATATATAAATATAGGGATTAGGTAAATAAATGCATTTAAATTCATTATAAAGGCTAATATAGCAGTTATTGTGAATATTACTTTGGTGGTGGTTTTTAGATATTGTTGTGTTTTATTAGATAAATATTGTGGGGTAATTATTTTTGTTATAATAATCCAGAATGCTAAAAGATATGCGGAGAAATTTCCTAATGGGCAAATTTTATTAGAATAATCTGTATTTTTAATTTGATGTTTAAAAAAATTGGGAATAGTTGGATGTGACATTAGATTTGTTTCCCATATATTGTGAAAAGAGTAGGTCGTTTTAAAAAAATTCCGCATATAAATAATATATATGGCTTCTAAGATTGGTATTATGTATGTTGATGATATGTAGTTATATGGTATTAGTGATTTGATTTTCATTTATATTTTGGGTATATTTTATTTGTAATAGGTGTTACCTGAAAGAATAATAGAAGAATAAGTTACTCTAGTGTATGTTGTGTCGGTATATGTTTCAACAGTTTCGTAACCACGAGGTACGGCTGGATATTTGAAACTCCAGGGTGGGAAAGATCTATTAGGTAGTGGTGGTGGAAAGTTTTTGGTTTCAGGTTCGTCTCCAAAATGTCCAAAATAACACATTTCTGTTGAGTTATAAGAATACTTTTTCATGTTCCACCAATCAATAATAAACTGGCAAATAAGATGAGATTTCTCAGTAGTATCAGAACCTATATTTCTAAGAAGAGGATAGGCTTGTTCTGCAGTAAGAAATATTAGTTTGCTTCTCATTATAGTTAAAATTTCTTTTAACATTGTAGTATCAAGTTGTTTTGCTGCCGCATTTAATATAGGTATATATCTTGTGCTACCTTTTGTTGCATTGGTTATCCATGTTGTTAGTTTTTTCTGATATTCTGGGTCTTCAAACCCCCAATAAGGAGATACAGTACTTTTATCACAATAACCTGAACAAATAGAACATTGCATATTCCAATCTGGATTTCCCCAAAAACGATTACAATCTCCACACATTTGCGGCGGAGGAGGAGGTTGCGGAGTTGGTGGTGCGGTTGGTAGCGTATATTTGTTTCCAGATCTTAGTAGCATTATAAGTCAATATATCAAATTTGTATTGACTTATAAATTATTCAATTTTTATAAACTTTTGAAAGTTGGGGTTATTGTTATTCGTCATCAATATCCATTGCAACACTATCCTCTAAACTTATTTTACTTACTCCAGAACTTAATTCATCTACTACACTTTTTTCTTCGTTGGCTGACATTATAATATTTCCTTCTGGATTAAATATTAATGGTTGATTTGTTTCTTGTCCTTTTTTTTGACTTACTAGATGATACATAAACTTTACAGATTGTGATAATAAATGTGTAGATATATTACTAATACCATGGTAACCCAAACTTGTTTGAGCATCTAAGATAATAGACGAATTGTCGTTATTTTTCGCTAAAACTATACAATGTTTTGTTCCGTCATTTCTTTCATATCCACCAATTGTTGCATAATTTTTTGGTATTGTGTCCCATAAACTTAATAGATAGGCTCTAAATATATCAGGACCTGATTGCATGATATTATCGGATTTTTGAAATCTAAAATGATACTTAGGGTAAGCGAGATTGAAACCATCCTCTATCTCGTCTTTTGAAAATCCATTTTGATTATGCTCTCTTAAATAATCAACTGTATCTTTAGGCATTCCTAATAAACTAAAAACACATGGACAACAATCATTGGGTGTTCTTTCTTCATGGGGATTTTCCCATAATCTTACTATATCGTCTGTTAGATGTTTTAAAAATCCTGCTTTTTTTCTACGTGTTTTTTTATTTTTAGATTTTTTTGATCTTTTATGTTTTAAAGTATAACGTGTCATTTTATAATATAAAAAGATAAAATTGAATATTTATTTATATTAAAATATATAAGTATTAAATACATAAAAACTATATAAGATATGCAACTGTTTGTCAAGGGGGTTCAACAAAAAGGCAGCAATCGTTCTACTTTTACAATTAATGATTTTAATGAAAAAGATACAGTCCGTTCGTTGAAACTTGTTATTAGTAATAAGTTTTGCATCCCTTATAATATATTTTATATGGTTGTGGGAGGTAAACATTTGAAAGAAGATAATATTCTAGAGGATAGAGTTTATAATGAAAGCACCATTCATATTATTTTCCGCGCGGGGGGAGCAAGGTCCATTGTTATTAAAGATAGGTGTGAAGACTAGGCATCTAATAGTAGTGCTTTATTTTGGGTAATTAAAAATTTTTTAAATTCTTTAAAGAAACTTTTTTTTTTATTATCGTAAACTTCATCGACTGTTTTAATAGAAAAGGGTCGTAATTGCTTGTCTCGCATGATTTGACATAATAAAAATACGATTATACTTTTATCTAGTTCTTCATTCGTTAATTTTTTATATTTGTCTTTGAATTCTTTATAAAGTTTCATGTACGTTATGGATGATTTAACTTCTATCCAGTTAGAGAGATGTTTTTCGAAAAATCGTACAAAGGTAGGGTTCTCCATAAGGGTAGTCAAGTCTTGAAAGAATTCGTTTTCTTCTATTTTTCTATTGCCTTCTTGAATTTGTTTTTGAGTTTGAGCATTTATAATTTGGTCCATCTATTTTGTTGTGGAGAGATATTTTAATATTGTTTAAAAATAATATTAAATTTATATATTTTATGCGGGAAAATCATCTGCGGACTGTGCTAATTGATCAGGGTAAATTTTTACCTTATATTTTTCTATGTCTTTTAAGCATTTATAACCGAAATATAATCCAACAATGAATGATAATATAAAAAATATAAAAAATATGGTTTCTATAAGACCTAAATACATGATACTAGTTTATGATTTATTATATTAAAATAGTTTGCGTTAAAATATTTAAGTATTAAAATTGATTTTTTTTATTATATTATGGTGTACAATATAATAAACATGACGTTAAATTCGTTTTGGATCACCAGTCTTATAATTAAAGGTAGTATATTAGTTTTATTTTTCCTTCTTATTCTTTCGTTCGATCATCAACCAATACTGCAATCTAATTTTCGTAATATTAATAGAATAGAACGGTTACTATGGGTGTTTGTTTTTGCCTTGTGGCTGTTTGTTTTATTTTGTGCTATTACAGTGCAAAATATTATTGCATAGATGTTTAGATTTAATTTATATTTAATATATAATCAATAAATATAAATTAATTTTTTAGTAATATACTTATGTTTAAGACTATATTATTATACCTTTGAACATTTAAAACTCTGACTTATAAAAATTTTTATATTTATTTGTAAGTTCTGTTTTTCTTTCTGAACTGATAAATGGTATTAATGAAATTAGGTTTATTCCAGTTTTTATTAAGTAATCATAATCGACTTTAATAATATTATCTAAAATTCCAATATCATATGTATTTATATTTTTATAAGTTATATTAACTGATTTAAAAAAATCTTGAAATTTAAAGCCATTTCCAATTACTTTGTCGCTAAATTCAATAAATATTGTTTTTTTTTTATAAACTATTCCCATCATAACTCCGTGCAATGAAGATGATATTATATATTTGCATTTATTAATTTCCTTTATAAGTTTATTATGGTTAGAACCAACTTCTATATCAATAAATTTTACAATATATCCTTTTTTTTCTAAATTTGTTTTTAATAAAATATAATTTTTATTATTTTTATCTATAAAATGAGGAATTATCCCAATAATATTATCCTCTATATTTGTATAATTACTATTTAAACAAGGCATTAATATTAATGGGTCTCCATAATTTTCTGGACATTCAATATTAAAATCTAACATTTTCTTTCTAGATAAAGGACCTCTTACTGCTATAATTTTATGTGGAGTTTTATATTTTATATTAGAGTTTGAATACCAGTTACCCCCTCCCAGATCTCCATCATTACTAATAAATCCAGTTCCAAAAATTATAGATTTATTATTAGCAAGACACATTATACTACCTGTTGTTATATAATGTAATTCAGAATTGTTATTATAAATTGTATCTTGTGTTAAATTCTCCCAAAATAATTTATTTACACCATCTCCAAAATTTTTTGCTTTGACGGTATATAAATTTATTTTACTATTTTCAATGTTCATTTTTATATAATATAAATATTAAATAATCTCATTATTCATTATACGTTTATATTATAGCATGACATCAGTCTTTCGCAACTGCTCGTCCGTCAGTTTCGAAAACGATACTGAGATATTCTCTGTCTTGTATATCTCATGGTGTTACGGTTATAGATGCACAGTGCAACCCTAATCCACATCCCCCTCACCAAGCCCCCTTTACCCACCATTATACCCTACCACCAAGTATCCCATTTAAGGTATCTCAGAAATCGGTGACAAAATCAAATACCGGTTACTATTTAATACCCCCCTTTACCCACCATTTTACCCTACCAAGTATACCTCCCATACCAGGCCCCCCTTTACCCACCATTTTACCCTACCACCAAGTTACTCTTTACCCTCTACACTACCACAAAGTATACCTCCCATACCAGGCCCCCCTTTACCCACCATTTTACCCTACCACCAAGTACCCCGTTTTAAGCATCTCTGAAATCGGTCACTAAATCAAATACCCACCCTTTTTACTCATTCTCACACACACACCATCCTAACACCATCCTAACACCATTGTCACACCAAAGTCGCCAAAAAAGGGTATCTTCTTGTTATCTTAGGCTTAATTTTTTTTATTTATTTAGCAGATTTAAATTTTTCTCTCCAATATTCATAAATGAAATTAAACATGAACACTCTTTTTGGCCCTCTTGATCAGTCATACTGTAACTACTTTTACTACTTAGAAGTTTTATTTTTTGGTATTTTCTTATTTACAGTTGGTATGGTTTTAAAAACTTTATTGACAAGTAAAAGATATGACCCTACACAATTATTTTTGGTAGTATTGCAACCATTGACAATGTACTTTGTAAACAGACTTTATTATTCTATGTGTATTGGTTCGTTAAAAAAATAAATAGTTAATATATTATGAAAAATATATTTGAAATAAAAGAAATTAGACTTGAAATTTTAAAATATTTAATTGAACCTTTATGCATTAGTTGCAAATTAATTAAACCAATAAAAGATAAAAAATATTGTGTGTGGTGTGGATATAACATTTATTTCAATATTAAAAATTAATAAATTTATTTTTTTTTAAAAATAACTTTATTATATTAAATTATAATGAAAAAAAATATAGAAATAGCACTATCAATTGGTTCACTTTGTTTTAGTTCTCAATTGTTAAAAGATAATTATTATAAAAAAGAATCATATCCTTTTGATTGGATAGCATCAAATATTGATATGGTAACTCATGCAATAAATGATGATTTTAAAACATTTTTAGATACCAGTCAATATATTATTTCATGGAATAAAAGACCCCTAAGAGGAAGCCATAAATTTTATGAAAAGATGGGATTGGAAAATATTTTTCGACACCATAACCCCAGAAACAGTTATTCATATTTTAAAAGATGTGTTACCAGATTTAAAAATTTATACGAAAATAATAATACTAAATTATTTATTTGTTATGAAAATCACACAGAAGATCTAAATTATGAAGATATAATTAAATTAAATAATACATTAAAAAAAAAAATAGATAACTTCTACATATTAGTTGTTAACGTTTATTCTCCAAGTAAAACTCAAAAACATACTATTAATATTAACGATAATATTTTTCGTATAGATTTTTTTCCTTTAGGTTACACCAATGGAAGACAGTACAACTTTGAAAAAATAGAAGATAAAGAATATTTATCTAAAATAATTCATACATATTTTGATTTTACAAATTTACATAATTAATGTAAACATTTTATTGGATATTAAGTATAATAAATAAAAAAAATTTATTACATAAATGAAGATAAAATATTATACTAATATATATGGGTAATAGTGTATGTTGTAAAAGACAAAAAAAATCCGATATATCATCACAAGAACTAACAACTCTTATAAAAGAAAAAATTAAAACCAAATCAAAAAAAGATTTAGTTTTAAAAATAAATAATCTTAAAACAAAAAGAACAGGTGATATAGTATTTTGTATATTAATGGGGGCATCGACAACAATTACTATAATAGTAGCTGTATCAGGTGGGGCTGCTTTTCCTCCACTAATTTCAGGGGTTATAGTTAGTTCCGGCGCCTCATTATATTATGGGAATGAGATACATCAAAAAAATAAATTAATTAACATGTATGAAAAAGAATTAGAAAAAAGAAAATAATTAAAATATGAATAGTTTTGATCATGATTTTTATACCAAATTTTATCCGGATCTAAAAGATCTTAATAAAATACAGTCTTTCAAACATTACATAAATTGGGGGAAAAAAGAAAACAGAAAATGCAATGAAACTGAATTAATATTATTTCAAAATAAAACAAATAAATTAATAAAAGAAGAATATAAAAATTTAAATAAAATTAATTTTTCTCTCCAACTTGAAAAAAAAATAAATATTTTAATTCGCACAAGCAATCGCCCAAAATATTTCAATGAATGTATTAAAAGTGTTTTATCACAACAATACAAAAATTACCATGTTTTTATATGTTATGATGACTATGCTTCACTAGAATACTTAAATAAATATAAAGATAATAATAGGATCACCTTTTTTTATGTTCATTCAAACAGTATTGAAAAATATAAGTTTAATCTTTATTGTAATGACTTATTAAAAAGGGTGAAAACAGGATATGTTTTATTTCTGGATGATGATAATATGTTTTGTCATGACCATGTTCTAAGAATTTTAAATAAATGTATTGATGAAACTTCCCTACTAGTATGGAAGTTTTATAGACCAGATAAATTAATATATCCTACAAGTTTGAAAGAAATAAATTTAGGAGATATAGATACGTCATCTTTTTGTTCAAATATTGCAAATTATTTAAATTGCGATTGGAAAGATAAAAAAAATGGAGATTTTAGATTTATTAATAATGTTTTAATTAAAAACAAGATAAAATTAAGATTTTTAAATAAAATTTTAACAAAAACACAATTTTCAAACAAAATAGGTAATCTGGGTAATTAAAATATTTAACCAAATAATAAATATTTTAATAATATAATGGAGATTAATCAATATTGTAAAAAAGAAATTATATTTTTATCAGTATCATTTAATAAATTGTACAAACTTAATAAAAACCAAAAATATATAATAAAAAATATTACATCAGAAGAAGATTGTTTGTATAATCATGAAGAAAATATGTTTACAAACAGTGTTGATTTATTTTTAATAGAAGGAAAAAAAAGTAAAGATATTTTATTAACAATACTACCAGAACATGATATGAATAATATTTCTATTGAAAATTTAATTAAAGTATCTCATAAAAATGGACTATCAAATAAAAACTATTCATTAGTAGAACAATCAATGACATACATAACTAAATTACATTATTTATTTGGAAAAACAAATGTAAATAAAGAAATGATAGGATTAGATATGTTTTATGATAATTATATTAGTAATTTTAGTAAAAATACAAGAAAATTTAATAAATTCATTATGCTTTTATGTTACTCTTATGATCTAGGACAAAAAAATAAAAATTTAAAAAATATTAAAAAAATGTTTCAAAAAGATGTTTACCATAATAGTAGTGTATTAGTAATAAGTAAATTAATAAAAAAAATGGGCGGTGTTCAAAAAACTTCATTACAATTAATAGAATTATTAGATTATCATTTTAATGTAAAAGTTTTATCAGTGGTAATAAAAAACAAAAATTTTTCATTATTACATGATAAATTATCTCACAGAATACCTAATAATTTTATAGTTAATAAAAAAAAAGAAAATGATATTATTGAATATATTAATAGTAATAATTTTTCACATATAATTATTAATAAACATCATGAAGTATTTCCCTTACTTTGTAAATTAAACCAAAAAGTTCAAGTTATTTGCCATAACCCAAAAGATATATTTAATAAAATGATAATTGATCATCAAGATTACATTGAAAAATGTTATGTATTAACAAACTATCACAAAAATCTTTTACGATATTATAATTTCAATAAAGAAATAGAAATATATCATAATTATGTCTTTAAAAATACACCAATGTTTAATGAAAAAAAACAATCGTTTACAAATAATATTTGTTTTGTCGGTAGATTAGCAAAAGAAAAAAATATTAATTTGTTGATTAATGGATTTAATTATTTTAACTCTATCAAACCCGAATGTAAACTATATATTATTGGAAACGGTTTATCATTTACTTCAGAGAACCCTAATATTATTTTTACAGGTAAACTTACTTTTAAAGAAATATGTCAATATTTTAAAAAATGCGATTATACTATTTCATCTTCATTTATTGAAGGAAAACCGTTTAGTGTTATAGAAGGAATGAGTTATGGTTTACCGTGCGTGCATTCCAATTTAGTGGGTATTAATGATGTCATTGTTGAAAATCAAACAGGATTTTTGTTTGATTTATTTGGTTATGAAAAGATAAAATATAATTTTGATTTTGATTTTTTCAATGACATTAGTAAAAATGATAACAAAAATATACAAAATTTGTCTAATGCCTTAATAAAAGCATATTCAATATCTTTTGAACAATATACAAAAATGTCAAATAATTGTATTGAATTCAGTAAAAGATATTTTTCACAGAGTTATGCATTAAAAAACAATATATTTAATATTACAAAAAAAGAAAGAAAAGAAAAATCAAATAAAACAAAAATTTTTATTAATTTTAAACCAAATCCAGATGTACCATATGGAGGTGGAAATATATCGGTTTATTATATTGTAAGAGAATTTACAAATAGATTTTCAGATTTTGAGGTTGTATATGAATTAGTTGATGATATAGATATATATTTATTAATTGATGTAAATAAAGACAGAAAATTTAAAAAATTTGCTATAGAACATGTTGTTGAACATAGGAATAAGAAAAATCCAAATGGTAAAATATTTGCAAGAATTAATGATTGTGATATAACCAGGATAGTTACCAATAAAAATTCTAGAGAACTAAAAATTCAGATATATCAAAATAATATAGATTATTATATTTATAATAGTAATTTTATTAAAGATTATTATCTTAAAAAATACGCATGGTTAGATTTTGATGAAAAAGAACATTGTGTAATTGTAAATGGTTGTGATCAAAATTTGTTTAAATTTACAAAAAAGAAAATTAAATCAAAAATAAAAATAGTAACGCATCATTGGTCTCCTAATATAAATAAAGGCTACGAGACATATCTTAAATTATGGGAATATTGTAAATCTACACCTGAATTAGAATTTGTGTTTATTGGTAAACACGTACCAGATATGTTTAAAGATGTTGATATTATTGGACCTTATGTAAAAGATGAGTTAGTTACAGCATTAAACGAATGTCATATGTATATTACAGACTCAAAATATGATTCTTGTCCTAATCACGTATTAGAAGCAATATCATGCGGGCTACCGATTTTATATTCTAATGTGGAAGGTGGAGCAAAGGAATTATCGGAAATGCCTATGGAAAAAGTTGGAGAGATATATAACAATTTTGACGAATTAATAGAAAAAATCCAACTAATTAAAGAAAACTATGATACTTATTTAAACAATATACAAAAATATAAAAACATTTTTGCTGTAAATAAATGCACAAGATCTTATTATTCTTATATATTAAAAAACAGTTTAACTACTATAAAAAAAGTAGATATAAAAAATAAATGCGTGAGGATAGTAAATAATATAGAAAACAATAAGATTATAATAAATAATAATGTAATTTCGTTACCACTAGGAGAAAGTATTTTTCTAATTGATCATAATAATGACATGTCATTACATAGAAATGCTTCAATACATTATGACAGTTTTCCTTTAAAAAACAAATTAAATAACAATAAAATTAATTTACTAATTTGTTCAGATAATAAATATTTTTGTGGTGTGTTTGCACTAGTTCAATCTATAATTACAAATACTACAAATTTAAATGAATTACAATTTAACTTTATGTTGGATGTTCACAATTGTGATGATTTTTTAAAAATGTTAAAAATATTAGAAAATAAGCATGATGTAGAACTAAATAAAACGATTATTTATGTTGATATAAATATCATAGATGACAAAATAAAAAACTCTAAATGCTTTAATGGAGGAGGACATCTTTTAAATATTGGTAACTTTTCAAGATTACTTATCGGAGAGATATTTAATTATAAAAAAATTATGTATTTAGATGCAGATAGTATTGTCCAGTATGATTTATATGATAGATTAAATAGAATGGTTGTAGATAAACCCATGTATGCACCTAAAACAAACAAACATTCTACTAATAAAAAAAAGAATTTTGTTATAAAACAATCATCCATAATACATTGCGATTATGATTTTACAAATTTAATAGGAACAAAAATAAATCCCAACGATTATGTTTTTATGGGAGCCCCATTCGTTGCCAATTGTACCTTATGGAAGGACGTTTATAAAAAAATAATAAAAATAATAGAAGTTCATAATAATAACGAAAAAGGCATATTTAAACTATTTACAATGAGTTTACAAAATATTGTATTTTATAATAAGATTGGTAATTTAAGCGAGGTATTTAAATGTCTACAAGATTTGGGTTCAAATCGCAGACACTGGGATTTTAATGATTTAATAACACATGATATTCTAGATTGGTCTGGTATTTTTAAACCATGGTTTGAAAATGGGTTACATAAAGAATTATGGGAAAAATATAATGTATTAAAACTTGAGAAAAAATATGAAATAAAAACCAAAAAGAAAACAACAGAAACAAAAATGATAACAAAAAAAACAAAAAAAACAAAAAAATATGAAATAGTTAATGATTACATCAAAGGAATTAACATAGAAGAATGTGAAGATTATTTAAATAATATGACTTGCGGGGTAAACAAAAATAATAATTTAAATATACTATATGTTTGTGATATTAAATATTTAATTTTAAAAATGTCTAGAGTAAGATATTGGGCTATTGAATATTTTGGAAATATGCAATCTATTAATTTACATTTATTAGGTCCTGGATTTAAACATTTTGATACAACAAAAACATTACAAGAAAATATATTAAATCAAGGTATACATTTTGATATGGTTATATGGTATAAACCCATGGATGAAAAATATAATTTTTGTTACAAAACCAAACTTCCATTTAAAACTATGTTAAGATACAATGAAATGTGGGATTTTGAATTTACATCAGATGAAATAGAAAAAACTCAAACAAATATTATTATATGTCATCATCTTAACGATTATAAAAAATATTCATTACATTATAAAAATGATAATACAAAAACATTTTATTATAATCCACACCATGCAGATCCAAATATTTTTAAACCATTAAATAAAAAAAAAATATATGATATAATGATTTCAGGGGTATGTAAACAAAAACATTATCCATTAAAGTATAGGTTATTGCAACTAATGAAAAAAAGAATAGATACTGATCTAAAACAATATAGTGTATTTATTCACAGGCATCCTGGATATAGACATATTGATAGTTTTAAAAGTTTAAATCAAAAAAAATATAGTGAATTAATAAATAAAAGTAAAATATGTTTAGCATGTACATCTAAACACAATTATAGACTTGGTAAGTATGTAGAAATTCCTATGTGTGGTTCTATAACAGCGGGAGATATTCCTTATGAAGATAAGGAAAATTTTAATGATTTTGTTATTGAAATAAATATGTCAGATACAGATGATGAGATTATTCATAAATTAAAAAATGCATTGGATAATCCATATGAATTAGAAAGAAAAAGAAAAAAAGGGATTGAATGGGCAAAACAATATACTACACAAAAATATGTAGATAAATTAGTTAATATAATTAAAACAACTAATAGTTCAAGTAAAATATATATAATTGCCGATGAAATTAAACAAACACATGTTGAATTTAAGGGTGAAAAATGGATATGTGACTTGTTAAAAGAAGAATTTATTCAAACATTTCCGAAAATGACAACCACAAATGCTAAAGAAGCAGATATAATATGGTATTTGGGACCATGGAATAAAAGATACATACCTAGTGGATTTTCTGTTAATGATTGGTTTAAATTTATAAAAACAAAAAAAGTTATTATGACACAACATCATGTAGATGAAGAAAAACTAGACCAATTGACAAAACAGTTTGCTTTTATGAAAGAATACGGTACAAAATTTCACGCTATTTGTAATAAAACAAAACAAAAAATGAAAAAATACTTCAAAGACACAACAATTATAGACTATAAGTTATGGGTAAATGCAAATAATTTTTATCCACTAGATAAAAAATATATGTTTTCAATTATGGACAAATATAATATTAATAAAACTGCAAAATTAATAGGAAGTTTTCAAAAAGATACAGAAGGTAAGTCTAATTCACCAAAATTATCAAAGGGTCCTGATTTATTTGTAAAAATCATAGAAGATATGCATAAAAAAGATAATAACGTAGAAGTTGTTTTAGCGGGATTAAGAAGAGACTACATTATTAAACAACTTGAAAGTTTGGGTATTAAATATTATTATTTTAATATGGTGAGTATAAAACAGTTAAATGAGTTATACAATTGTTTGGATTTATATGTTGTTTCAAGTAGATGTGAAGGAGGTCCGAGAGCAATTGTTGAGTGCGGACTAACCAAAACACCTATTATTTCAACCAAAGTGGGAATAGCACCAGAATTAATGCACAAAGAAAGTTTATTTGATAGTGAAAACTGGAAATCATATAATCTTGCAAATCCAAACATAGAATATTTACATGATAATGTAAAATATTTAACGACATATTCACATAAAAAAGAGTTTTTGAATATGTTATTGGAATAAATTTTTGTTTATATATAAAATCTATTATTTATATATAATGATTAAAATTTATTGTTTTAAATCAAATTTGCGTCCATCAGAAAATAATATATACTCTATAATAAATAGCCCGGATGAGTGTGATTTTATTTTTTTTCATTATGTTATAAATATAAAGAGAAATAAAATAAAATATGTAGGAATTGACAATATAGAAACAGTATCTGAAGCATATAATCTTGCTTTAAAACATAAAAAAAAACTTGTTTTTTTATGTGGGGGCGACAGACCACCTATTATCTTACCCAATAATAAAAATGTTATAGTTTTAAATCATTCGGTTTATAAAAAACAAAAACCGGATAATGAATTAGTTATCGGTTCAGAAGTTCAAGATAAGTTTATAGGTTACTTAAAAAAACCTTTATTAAGTGTTGGCTTCGTTGGTGCCGGATATACATATAGAAAAAAATACTTAACTCAAATGGAAGAAGAACCGGATTTAACAACTAATTTTATAATTCGTGATGGATATATATGTAGATTAAAACAAAGACAGAGAAAAGAGTTTATTTATAATATGCATAATAATTTATTTACATTTTGTATGCGTGGCGCAGGTAATTTTAGTGTTAGATTTTATGAAACACTAATGATGGGAAGGATACCTATTGTAGTAAAAACAAACAGTATTTTCCCATTTGAAGATAAAATAGATTATAAAAAAGTAGGTATATTTATAGAAGAATCAAATTTAGAAAATGAAAAAAGTTTATGTAAAATTATTATTGATTATTTTAATGAAAAAACTAATGATGAACTATTGGAAATTCAAAAAAATAATAGAAATTTATACTTAAAATATTTTCATAAAAAAACTATATGGGAACAAATATTTTTAAATATTTAGTTATAGCATACTAAATTTATATAGTGATAAATAATTTGTGGTTTGTTTTATTAATTATAATAAGTATTTTAAAATATATAATATACTTATTATATAATGAAAACTATATTAATAGGGACGACTTCTGTAAATAGACCTGTACTTCACAATGATAATATATTAGAATGGTATAATTGGATAAATGCATTAGATAAAACAAAATATAATATTCATTGGTTTATAAATATTGATATGATCGATAAGTTAAATTTTTCTTATAATGAAACTAAAAAAAATTATGAAAATATAATAAAAGATATTCCTATTACTTTTTTACAACATCCAGAAAATAAAGGTAATTTTTTAAAAGCATGTCAAAGAGTAAGTCAACAAATAGAAAAACATGTGGAAGAAAATAATCTTAAAAAGGATGACGTTATAATTTTTTGGTTAGAAGATGATTGGAAATTACATACGAAAATAGTATTAGATTTACAATATTTATTGGAAACATATATGAGTAATAATTGTCACATGAATTTAAGTTTTATACGCGCAAATTATATACACGCATTAGCACCTGGTCTAATAAATTATAATTTATGGAAAAAATTACACCTTAAAGCATGGAAACAACAAAAAAATCATATTGATCCCGAACATTGTGTTGGTAAATTTTATTTAAAAAACTTTCAAAAAAATATTAAAGAAATGAATAACATAACGATTATTAATAAATTTAAAAAACCAGGAGGCGGGTTCTTTAAAGGTGAATATTTAAATCAAAAAAATAGTTATTATACATATGATATTGAAGAAAATAGTAATATTATTAAAGATAATTATATTAGTAAAAAAAAAGTAAAAGAAAATTGTAATAACACAATCACATTTATGAGAATTACATGTGGATATTGTGTAGGTGGCGTAAATTATGGTAGAAATTTTATGAAAAAATATAATTTAGAAAAAAAAAGAATACAAAATAATAATGTAATTGATTTTTATAATTAATAATAATTAAATATTATATATAATTCTATATTCATTATATATAGTTATGCAAAAAAAAATAATATTTTTAACAACCGCAATAACAAGAGGAGATTTACACAACCAATCTATAGGACATTTTTATAATAATGTTATTAATTATTTTGACAATTACCAACTATATCATGTAATTAATATCGATTGTCCTTTAAAGTTAAGAAATAAATTTAATATTAATGAAACAAAAAATTTATTAAAAAAAATAATTCCAAATAATGTTAATGTAATTTTTACTGAAAAATATAATGAAAAACCTTCATTTGCAAAAGCATATATTAATGTCATTAAAACTATGTATGATAATAATTTATTTTCTGAAAAAAGTTATGTATGGTGGTTAGAAGATGATTGGAAATTAATAAAAAATTATAATTTTTCTTTATTAATAAATTTATTAGACTGTAAATCAAAAACAGCATTAAGTTTAACTGATAAGGCACCGTTGTGTTCATTAAGAGCAGGTCCTATTATGAACTCTTTATTTTTTAAAACTTTTTTTGATTTATCAAAAAAGTATAAAGATAATTTTGATCCAGAATTAAAAATTAGCAGGAATATTAGATTTAATAGAACTATTCCAATTTATAATAATGATTTTTACATAGTTTGTATTTATATTTTAAATAAAACAACATATCCATATAATATGGATAAAAGTTGTTATTGGCATTACAAAAGAAAATACAATAATATTATTAAATTTAAAGAAGGTAAATCAATTAAATTTATATTAGGGTTTATAAATAATGAAACATCAAATAAAATAAAATATAAAATATCATCTGTTGTTTCTGAACTAAAAATAAATAAAGAAGAAGACTTGAATATATATCAAGAAAAAACTATAGATGAATTTAAAATGGTTATGGATAGTACTAGTTGTAATTATATAACAATAGTACCTGATATTTTTAAAGATATAGGTAGAAACTTTAATAAAGAAAATGATATAATTAGTCCTAAACAAGTGACATAATTATTTACTAAATTTTTGGGCCATTGGGGCGTATCCACTGAAATAAATATCAAAAAGTTCAGGATATCTTTCAAAAATATACCATAGTGTTTTATCATCATTACAATTATACCCTAACTCCATATTTTCTTTAAAAACTTCATCATGTAATTCAGCTAAATAGTTAACAATATCTTTATGTCCTCCAAAAATACCTCCCCCTAAAACATAGTGATTATATTTAAACAATTTTTTATTTTTATTATATCTTGCTATCCAAGATATTCTAAATTTTTTTTGATTATAATAAAAGGTTGTATTATCATCCATTGTTATACTATGTGACGCTCCAAAATCAATCCATGTAAAATAATTTGTTGAAAAAAAATTATTTTTAATTGCATCTCGTACAAAATTATAACGAGTAGATACTGCACAAATATAATATGGATTTTTATATATATCATTGTTTTTTAAACAATTTTCTCTTATTTTTTCAATATAATTTGAAAAATATAAAAACTCTTCATTTATAATAATAATCTTTGTTTTATCTAAATAACCTATTTGTTCTCTATATTTATATACGTGGTCATAAAGGTTTTGTGGTACATAAATTACCATTTTTTGTTTAATATTTAATGTTGGTATAGATTTCTCTAGATAACTATATTTATGTTTTTTTTTTACAATGTGTTTTTACAGATTTTCCTTCATGAGGTATATTTATAAAACCGGTTACTATTGTCATATCATCAGGTGTCCCTTTTTTTTCTTGTAGATTAACTTTTAAAGATATTGGATTGACTAAATGACATGATTTAAATGATTTTGCATATTCATATGCAAACTTTCGGTCTGGATATATTAATGACAACTTGGTATCTTTTATTTTTTTAAAAACATCTGTTTTTATAATGGATGGTTGCAATTTAAAATAAGGCCAGTTTAACTCTTTATTATCAATATATTCATTATAATTTATACCTGTTTTATTTTTAAATCTGTAATTTAATTCTAGGCTATTAGATAATACAGTCAAGGAAGATTGCATATGTTTATGTGTTAAAAAATTATGTTTTTTATAACATGGTTCAATAATAGTTTCATTTATTAAAGTATAACTAGATGTGCACTCTGTAAAAAGTATTTGATGATAATCTTTATTCAGTAATGTTGTATATTTATTTATGTTAAGGTTTTCTGAGAAAGCATAATGTTTAGATATAAATAAAATAAAATCAAAATTAGTAAAAGTATCAAATAACTCATTAAGATATTTAATATTTTCTTCTAAAAATATGGTTTGTGTTATATTTGTATTGTCAACATTGAATTTTTTAAAATTTAAATTTGTATCATTAGATCCATAAATTAAAAGTAAAATCTTCATATATTAAATTATAATAATAAAAATTTAAATTAAAATTAATATTTTAATTATATATAAATGGAAATTTTTCCAGAAGTTGTAGCATTTGACTATTGTATATCATTAGGACATAGTTGTGATGTAGCAAATTCATTAATAGATGCATGTATTAGAGATGCAAGTTATCCGTTTGATTGGTGTTTTACAAAAGTAAGTAAAATAAAAGAATTTTTTGAAAACGATTTCACTAATTTTTTTGAGCGTTCAAACCTTATTATGAGTTCCGGCTATGTAGGACATCCTGCAAGTGATAAAGGTGGTGGAATTATTTATGTTCATGACGGCAAATTTAAAGAATTAATGAGAAACGACACATTTTTTGAAGAACAAAAAAATAAATATAATAGAAGAGTTAAACGTCTTTATGAAAAATTAAATAATGATAATAATATTTTATTTATACATATTCTACATCCAGATGCAGGAACAACAGATATATTTAATTTAATAGAAACAGTTTCAAATAAAAACTTTAAATCTAATATAAAATTTCTTATTTTATCATCAAAAAAAGATTACACAAATCTTTCTAATGAAAATGTTAAGTTTATTAGAATACAAAAAACTGAGAATATTTGGGAGATTGTAGATATTTTAAAAAAAGTAAAAGTAGTAAGACACTATAGACATAGAAGTCATAAGATTTCAGCATGGAAGGGATCGAAAAAATACAATTTTTAAAAAAACTTACTATTTATATGATATTTTATTATTAATATTATATAAATGACTTCTTTAGAAAAAAAATTTATAAATATTGACAATTATTCTATGATAAATATTGGATATTCAAAAAAATCTGTGGTCAATGTTTTTATAAAAACAAAGTTGCAATTATCAGAAAATTTTATAACAGAACCTTTTGGGTCAACTAGAACAAGATTTCAATATCCCGAAATATTTACATATAATATTGTAAATTATTTTAAAAATAAAGACTTTCATGTTTATGAATTAGAAATTAAAAGAAATAAAATAAATTGTAGTAGAACTTCAAAATTTTTTTGGGGAGAAGGTTGGAACTTAAATTTAAATATAAGTAATTTCAATCGTTTTCAAATTACAAATATAAATAGTAAAAATATAATAAATATTTTACCAAAAAATTATGGAGTGGTACAAACAAAAATTACAAAAGTAAATAAATATAAAGTAGGTATAGTTGTTCCATTTTATAATAGAAATGAGTATGTTGTAAAATTTTTAAGTTCACTTAAACAAACAAATATAGATGAATGTTTATTTATTTTCTTAGATGAGTCTATGACAAAAGATGTTAATAATGATAAAAAAATGGTTAATAATCTAGTTAAAGAATTTGATATGGAAGAATTAAATATTATAAAAATTTATAAAAATAAACATGGTAATATGTTTGATAGTATTCTTAGAGGATTAGATGTATTATCACATTTTTGTGATACATTTATGACAATAGACTCTGATACTATTCATAAAAAAGACTGGATAAATAAATGTCTTTTTTTGCTACAAATGTTATCAAATAATGATAAACCTCTTGTTATATCAGGATTTAATACTATAAATACTGGAAAACATAGTATTAAAAAGGAATTTGAAAATTATTATTTAAAAAATACAGTGGGTGGATGTCATATGTGTTTTACGAGAAATACATATTTTAATTATATAAGATATTCATTAATCAGTCATAAATGGGATACAAATTTGATAAATAATGTAATTCAAAATAATGGTATAATTGCTGTAACAAAACCTTCTGTTATAGACCATATTGGGTTTAAAAGTTCCGGACACAGAAATGATAATGGGTGTACATATGATCATGCTTTGGATTTCGAATAGACTTCTTTTATTATTTTTTCTAATTCCAATAAATGATTTTTTTCATTATATTCTAAAAACATTTTACGATTATTATCAACTTTTTTTTGAGCATTATCAATGTTATTTAAAATATGTAAAACCTTTTCTTCAAAATTAGAAAAATCTACCTCAAAATCATCCATATTTTTACAAAAGTTGGGATAATATTCAAAATAAATTTTGGGTTTTAAAATATGTGTTCCGTAACATATACATTCATAGTCTTTTGTTGAAAATTCTCCCCACCCATAAGGAGACACAAATATTTTTGTATTAGATATAATATTTACATAATTTGTATATTTTATTGGTTTATAATTTAAAAAATATTTTAAATTATTTTTTCTACATATTTTTTGTATCATTTTTTTTGTATCTAAACGATGCTTTGTTATATTTTTGTCATAATTTGTGTTTCCTAAAAAAACTAGATCATATCGCCTTTCATTCAAAGATTTAACTTTATTTTGATATCTAATACTAAATAGTTTTGAAATATTAAGTAAGCATTTTAACTTTTTACTATAAGAATTATTTATAAAATTTAATGATGTAAAAGAAATATCTTTATCATAATGTTTTGATAAAAAATATTTTAATCTATTACCATTTATCACATTATAGATATTTCCTACATCTGTTGCTTTATAATGATCTAATATAAGTAAAACATTTTCATTATTTGATAAGCCATCATTTAATAAACAATTATCTTGGAGAGAATAAACAATTAATTTTTTATTTTTTAAACAAATATCATTAACAAAATCACCTATAGTTATAATAATATCTGCTTCTGTAATATTATTTACCTTATTTAGAAATATACTATCATTTACCAAATTTATTAATTGATTTCCAAAATTTTTTTTATAAAAACAACATTGCAATGTTATGTGTATTTTGTAAAAATATATATTTATCATTTATATTATTTTATAAAATAAATTAGTTTACAAAATTATAATATATTTATTATTTAAATGTCGCAAAAAAAATATTTTTGTAATGATTGTGATTTTAAATGTAAAAAAAAAAATAGTTTAGATAATCATAATTTAGTTCATAAATATCAAGAAAAATTTTTTAATAAATATATTAAAACATCACTCGAGCATATTGAATATGTTAATACTGTACCCAAGGTAGTTTTTGTATGTTGGTTTGGAGGTTATAAAAAAAATTTACCATTAATGTCATATAAAAGATTTGAAGCATTTAAAACTCTTGTTGAAAATATAGATATTCCAGTAATATTATTGACATATATGAATTATAAATTTTTTGAAAAAAAAGAACATCCTATACATCATGCTTTTAATTATTTATCTGCAAATCATAAATCTGATTATTTGAGGGCATATATGTTACACTATTATGGAGGCGCATATCATGATGTTAAATGGAGAATAAAAAGTTGGAAAAACGAATGGGATAAAGATAATTGGATTAATAATGATAATATTTGGATTTATGGAAGAAAAGAAAAATATGAAGAAGGAATTGGTTATCCTCCAGGAATGAAACATATTCAAAAAGAGTTTAACAAATTAGCAACGATGTGTTGGGTAATTTGTAAAAAAAATACAAAATATACAACAGAACTGTTAAATAAAATAGAAAATATATTGGACAAAAAATATTCAGAATTAATTAAATTTCCCGGCTATAAATCATCTGGATATTATTCAGACAAACCATTTTCTCCAGCAGAAGAAAACAATTATCCTTTAAGATGGTTAGAACTAATGGGAGAAATTTTTCATCCATTAATGTTAAAGTATAATGATAAAATCAAATTTGGTTTACCAGATGCACTAAAAAAAGGTTATAAATAATAAATATTTAAATAAATATATATATATTTATTATATAATGTATGAAATTAGAAATAGTGACTTGGATTATTTTATGAAAAATATTTACGAACCAAAATTTTCAAGAAATTTCGGAGGAATGAGAACACCGGATATGTTTTCTTTATTTTTTATATTAAAAAAAATAAATCCGAAAATTGTTATAGAGTCTGGTGTTCACAATGGATGGTCAACATTACTAATTAGAAAAACATTAGGGAAAAATGTTAAAATAATATCAATTGATCCTAAAAATATTGCAAAAGGAGGTTATGTTGATAATAATATAAATACAATATATTATACAGGAGATGATTTCATTGATTTTAATGATTTGGATATATCAAATTTAGACACAAATGATATTTTTTGTTTTTTTGATGATCATATAAATGCATTTGAAAGATTAAAACAATGTATAGATAAAAATATAAAACATATTTTATTCAATGATAATTATCCTATAAATGTTGGTGGATTTTACTCATTAGAACATTATATTAAAAATGATAATACATTTTATTCTGTATCAGAAAAAGAAAGAGAAATTATAGATAAATTAATAGATATTTATCATATCTTTCCTAATATATTTAAATCTATAATTCCATTTAACGAGGGTAATGCGGAATGTGAGTACATCTATGAAAATATGGATTCTCCTGGTGCATCAAAATATTATATTTTTTTTAAAGATAAATCTAAATATACATTTAATACTTACGTTAAATTACATTAAAAATATCTACACGCACAAATAAATATTCATTTATCTATTTGGATTTCTTACAGATTTACTGTAAACATGTTGATGTGTAACATAACCTTTATAAGCTATTCTATTAAAACCATTTAATTTTAAATTTTTTTTAATTTGGCTATAATTGCATATATCTTTTCGGTCTTCTTCAAACATAATCATATCTAATTCTTTATATAAATTAGGATTTTCATTCATAAATGTTTCTAAAAAACCTTCACAATCTGCAACTAAAACATTAAAATTAAGGTTGTATTTTTTTTTGATATCTTCTAAAGTATAATTATAAATTTCTGATACATTTTCATCATCTTTAAGTTGTTCAGTACTTGAACCATAACCATTGTATTTTAAATTTAATTTTTTATTTGATATTACACCTTTTAATATATGGAACTCGCAATTATTGTTATTTTTATTAAGTTCTATAGCATCCCAGACTGTACTATCCGGTTCAACTGACACTTGACTTTTTTTATTTTTTAATTTACTATTAATTGCACATGAAACTGTACCATATCTAGCACCTAATTCTAAAACAACATCATTTTCTTTAATAAACATTTCAGCAAAAATTTGTTCATATCTTTCTGCAACATGTTTATTAATAATATTATTATTCTCATCATAAAATATAAAATTATTTTTTAATCTTAGTCTAGGCATATCTGTATATATATAAATATACAGATATTATAAAATAATTATTTACTTAAATTGTATTTCTAAATTATTTGTGGTGTAACCATACTGATATGTATAACTTTCTTTGGGTAAATCCAATCCAATATGACTATCTATTTTTCTTGATTTATCATGCCATCCCTCAGGATAAAAATATATAGATGGAAATTTTGTTATTTCATTATTAGTTAAGTATAATTTTGTTAACAAAGAAGGTCCTATTCTACTTGCCGCACCAGCTCTCCTACATTCTCTTTTATAATCAACTAAATGTATTTTATCTCTGTTACCACGCTTAACTTTACGTTCAACTGCATCTATTAAGTTTTTTATATATTTATTTTTTTTAGATGAACCCATCACCGCACCGCATAATGAATTTTTACTTTCATAAGGTATAAAAATATTATTATGATTTACCTCCAATAATATATCATTAAATGATTTATTATTAATCCATACCATATCAGCATCAACATAAATGCCTCCATATGCATACAATATTAAATAGCGTAATAAATCAGATTTACCATTATAAGTAGGTTCTATATTGTATATTTTTAACATTGTAGGAAATTCATTAAATAGTTCTGATATATTTGTATCATCCCATAATTTATAATTCCAATCAGGATTATTATTTATATAATCATTTTTAAACGTATTTATCCAAATATCTGGTCTTTTTTTGGGACCAATCCAAATTTGGTGTATTATTTTCGGTATCATATTATATATAATACATATTATAATTTGTTAAAAAAATCAAATTTTTTTAAATCCAATGATGATATAATTCCATTTTTTTGAGGTAACCCTACCCATCCATTAACATTAAAAACCATAATATTATTATCATTTATTTTTTTATATGTTTTAATATCATTTGCTATTTCAAAAAACTTGTTTAACATTTCATGATTGTCTAAATCATCATAGTATAAAATAAATTCATCATCTAATACATCTTTTATAAATTTATTATATTCACTATCAATACCTTCTGGACTATGACATGCATCTGAAAATATAATATTAAATTTATTTTTTATTTTTTTTATTTCATTAAAATCTTTTTTTAAAAATACATCTCCTTCATAATAATAAATGCTATTGTTATTATACTTATATTTTTTTAGTTTACTATTAGTTAAATTATTATTATTATTAATATATCTTTCTAGTATAGGATTTATTGGACAAATATCATAAGCAAAAATATCACTATTTTTAATAAAATCACAAATTTGACTAAAGTTTTTTCCAACAGATACTCCAATTTCTATATATGTTTTTTTTTTCAAAAATTGTGATAAATAACATAATATATTTGTATATGATAATCCATTATGAATAGTATTTATTGTGTCAATCATGTTATATTGTGTCCCATATTTCATTCTTTTATACTTCCATAATTTATTCATTATATTAAAAGTAATAATAGGGTTAATTTTCATTAAAGTATTTTTATTTTGTTCTATAATTTTATTATCAATTATTTCCATTTGTAATAATATAACAAAATAAAATATTAAAAAATATTATATGTATTTATTATTGGAAAAGTTTTATTATATTTTTTTCCTCCAATCTCTATGCAATTGTAATTTTTTTACAGGATGATACATATAATTTTCTTTAATATTTTTAGGTAATTCACTACTTACCCAATCCCATTTTCCATTATCTAATTTTACTCTATATCTTTTACCACTTTGGGGTTTAGGACAAATTGTAGACAATTCCTGGGGACACCTTATATTTAATTTATATTTATTTGCTATCGTATTAATCATTATTTCAATATAAAATAATGTTTTATTTTCATCTGCATAGTTCTTTATTTTTTCAAAAAATTTATTTGAAATTCTGCAAGCACAAACCATACTATTATATAATGGTGTATCTATTTTACCTTCTCCAAAATGCCAATATAACCATTTAGAATCTTCTGTTTTTTTATTATTTTTTGAAACCAATAAATCTTCTTCGGGGTATAAATTATCTAACATTTTGAATGCTGAATTATTTCTTACAAATACATCTTCTTCAAGTATCCATACATTATCATATGTTACGTTTTTAACACCAAAATAATAAAATACTTTATCCCATGCTGTTGGTGTTTTTTTTATTCCCCATGTATTTGCATTTACAAAACCCTCTGAAGAACACACGTGATCGTCTATTTGTATAAAATTAATATTGAAATACTTTTCTTTAAACTCTGTTAAATCATATTTATTATTATCAACAATCATGTAAATATGATGAGTTTTAATATTTTTTAAAAAGTCACATATAATTGTTGAAGGATTTACAACTAAAAGACAAATAGCATTTACTTTTATTTTAATATAATGCAAATAAACTACATTGTTTCTCCAAATTTTTTTATAGTTATTTTCACCTTTGTGTTGTGTTTCTCCTTGAATTATCATTTTATTATTTAATAAATATTTTGCAAGCATAAACGCATGACCATTTAAATCATATAATGTATTTTTCATATAAATATATTTTCCAAAATAGGTATTTTTTTCTTTATTGTAACATTTATATAATAAATGAGGACCGGTTATATCTGTATTTTTGTTACCATAAAATTTTATTTTATAATGCGATATAATTTTATTTATTATTTTTTTAAAAATTGGATGTTTTGGTATTGAAGCTATTAAAGCATTATGAATGGCATTATCATTTTCGATACATGCAAAAAAGTCACAATCTAATGGAATAACATCATCCAATGATTTTAAACATACCATTTTCATATCACTATAAACACCTCCCTCCCTGTACAGTAAAAGATATCTAA
>MDTG01266442.1_pt1 | contig 26242 bp, 24 predicted proteins | sample 811421 | NCBI WGS metagenome assembly MDTG01 (sample SAMN05326645, study PRJNA326480) | marine metagenome | isolation source: seawater | place: Pacific Ocean: South East | collected 2011
AGAGAAATTGGGATGGAAAGCAGAAATTCATTTGGAAGAATTAATTCAAGAGATGGTTCTTTCAGACTTAAATGACATAAAAGAGTAAACTAATGACTACCGGTGGTAGTCGAGAAAAAATTAAAAATCAATGAATATTGAATTATCTAATAAAACAATTTTAGTAACAGGAGGGGGAGGTTTTATCGGCTCTAATTTATGTGAAGCATTACTTAATAAAGACAATAAAGTAGTTTGTTTGGATAATTTTGCCACTGGTAAAAGAGAAAATATAGAAGAGTTTTTAGAAAATTCTAATTTCACCCTTATCGAGGGAGACATAAGAAAACTTGAGGATTGTTTGAAAGCTACCAAAGACATAGATTATGTTTTGCATCAAGCAGCATTAGGGTCTGTACCAAGGTCTATTAAAGATCCTATTACATCTAATGATGTTAATGTGAATGGTTTTTTAAATATGCTGGTAGCTGCAAGAGATAATGGAGTGAAAAGATTCGTATTTGCAGCAAGTTCGTCAACATATGGAGACTCAGAATCAATGCCAAAAGTTGAGGATGTCATCGGAAAACCTTTATCGCCCTATGCCATTACTAAGTATGTAAACGAACTGTATGCTGATATTTTTTCGAAAACTTATGGATTAGAAACAATTGGTCTTCGATACTTTAATGTATTCGGTAGAAAGCAAGATCCAAATGGTGCTTATGCAGCAGTGATTCCAAAATTTGTAAGTCAACTCATTAAAGGAGAATCTCCAGTTATTAATGGAGATGGAAATTACTCAAGAGACTTTACCTACATTGATAATGTGATACAGGCAAATTTATTAAGTCTAGTTACATCCAGCGAAAAAGCTATTAATACTGTTTACAATGTAGCCTTTGGAGACAGAAACACCTTGAATGATTTAATGGGGTACCTTAAGGAATATTTATCTGAGTTTGATCCAAAAATTTCAAATGTTAAGGTCATATATGGTCCAACTCGTCCAGGTGATATTCCACATTCACACGCTAGTATAGCTAAAGCAATAGAGAATTTAAATTATAATCCAGAATTTACCTTACAACAAGGACTCAAAGAAGCTGTAAAATGGTATTGGGAAAATTTATAAATAAAGAAAATGAAAAAAGATAAAATAGCAATTATAGGTTTAGGATATGTGGGATTACCATTGGCAAGACTTTTTGCAACAAAGTATCAAGTTATTGGTTTTGATATCAATACTGACAGAATAACTGAGTTAATGTCAGGTATTGATTCTACACTAGAGGTTGATAATGAAACCTTGCAATCTGTTCTGATTAATAAGATCTCTGATAAAATTGGACTTTTTTGTACCAATCAATTAGACAAAATCAAGGATTGTAATTATTATATCATTACGGTTCCAACACCTGTTGATAAAAATAACAGACCTATTTTAACTCCACTTTTAAAAGCAAGTGAAACAGTAGGTAAAGTGTTAAAAAATGGAGATACTGTAATTTATGAATCTACTGTATATCCAGGAGCTACAGAGGAAGATTGTGTGCCAGTTCTAGAAAAAGTTTCTGGCTTAAAATTTAATAAAGACTTCTATGCAGGTTATTCACCAGAAAGAATTAATCCAGGAGACAAAGAACATACGGTTGAGAAAATATTAAAAGTAACTTCAGGTTCGACACCTAAGGTTGGAGCTATGGTAAATGATTTATATAAATCTGTGATTACAGCAGGTACGCATTTAGCACCTACCATAAGAGTGGCTGAAGCTTCAAAAGTAATAGAGAATTCTCAAAGGGATATCAATATTGCTTTTGTAAATGAATTAGCCAAAATATTTAATCTTCTGGATATTAATACCCATGATGTATTAGAAGCTGCGGGAACAAAATGGAATTTCTTACCTTTCAAACCAGGGTTAGTTGGAGGTCACTGTATTGGAGTAGATCCTTATTATTTGGCACAAAAGGCTCAAGAAAATGGATATCATCCTGAAATTATTTTAGCTGGCCGACGATTAAACGACGGTATGGGAGATTATGTGGCCTCTCAGATTGTGAAATGTATGATAAAAAAAAATATACCCGTAAATGGATCTAAAATCCTAGTTTTAGGAATTACCTTTAAAGAAAATTGTCCAGATATAAGAAATACTAAAGCTGTAGATCTTATAAATGCTTTAAAAGATTATGGAGCAAATATCACAATTCATGATCCTTGGTCAGATGAAGAAGAGGTGATGCATGAATATGGTTTAGAATCTTTAAAATCTTTACCAAATGGAAAGTTTCATGCAATTATTTTAACAGTTTCTCACAATAAATTCAAAGAAATTGATCTTTTATCATTAAAAAAACAGAATGCTATTATATATGATGTTAAAAATTTTTTAGACAAAAATATTATAGATGCTGGCCTCTAAATAATATCATACAATTAAATTATGAAAAAAACAACAAAAATATATATAGCTGGCCACAGAGGTATGGTAGGGTCTGCAACATGGCGTGCACTAAAATCTAAAGGCTATTCCAATTTAATTGGAAAGACAAGTGCTGAATTAGATTTGAGAAATCAACAAGCTGTCAATGAATTTTATAATCATGAAAAGCCTGAAGTAGTAATTGATGCTGCAGCCAAAGTTGGTGGAATTCTAGCAAATAATGATTATCCTTATCAATTTTTGATGGAAAATCTTCAAATTCAAAATAATTTAATTGATTGTGCCTTTAAAACTGATGTTAAAAAATTTATTTTTTTAGGCAGTTCTTGTATTTATCCAAAATTTGCACCTCAGCCTTTAAAAGAAGAATATTTACTAACGGATTCATTAGAACCTACAAATGAGTGGTATGCACTAGCAAAAATTTCTGGGGTAAAGGCCTGCGAATCTATTCGCAAACAGTATGGTAAAGATTTTGTAAGCTTAATGCCTACAAATTTATATGGTTCTCACGATAATTTTGATTTACAAACCTCTCATGTTTTACCAGCAATGATCCGAAAGTTTCATGAGGCTAAACTTAATAAAAATTCATCTGTAACACTCTGGGGAAGTGGAACCCCTAAGCGCGAATTTTTACATGTAGATGACATGGCAGAGGCAGTAGTTTTTGCTTTGGAAAATCAATTAAATAGTAACCTATACAATATTGGTACTGGTAAAGATGTTACTATTAAAGAACTTGCAGAAACAATACAAAGAGTTATTGGTCATCAAGGTCAAATAATTTGGGATTCCAGCAAACCCGATGGTACCCCAAGAAAACTGATGGATGTTTCCAAAATGAAAGCTATTGGATGGCAATATTCAACAGAGTTAGAGGAGGGTGTTAAAAATACCTACCAATGGTTTTTAGAGAATATCGACTTAATTAAAAAATTAAATTATAAATAATGAAGGTAGCATTAATTACAGGAGTTACTGGGCAGGACGGATCTTATCTAGCCGAGTTGTTGTTAGAGAAAGGATATATAGTTCATGGGATTAAAAGAAGATCATCTCTTTTTAATACAGATAGAATTGATCATCTATATCAAGATCCACATGATCCCGATCAACGTTTTATATTACATTATGGTGATCTAACTGATGCCATGAATTTAACCAAAATCATACAAGAATGCCAGCCCGATGAAATCTATAATCTCGGAGCAATGTCTCATGTTGCTGTATCTTTTGATACTCCAGAATATGTTGGAAATGTGGATGGTTTAGGTACTTTAAGAATTTTAGAAGCAGTCCGTATTTTAGGCTTAGAAAAGAAAACAAAAATTTACCAAGCCTCCACATCTGAATTGTATGGTGGGATGTCTGAGAATAAAAATGAGAAAGGGTTTTATGATGAAAACTCACCTTTTTATCCAAGATCTCCTTATGGAGTTGCCAAAATTTATGGATTCTGGATTACAAAAAATTATCGTGAAGCCTATAATATGTTTGCTTGTAATGGTATTTTATTTAATCATGAGTCACCTAGACGAGGAGAAACTTTTGTTACAAGAAAAATTACCCGTGCCGTAGCAAAAATAGCTCTAGGTCTACAAGAAAAATTTTTCTTAGGAAATTTGGATGCACAACGAGATTGGGGACATGCAAAAGACTATGTTCGCATGATGTGGATGATTTTACAAGCAGAACAACCTGAAGATTGGGTAATTGCAACAGGTTCAACAACAAGAGTTCGTGATTTTGTTCGTTTGGCCTTTAAAGATGTAGGCATTGAGCTTGAATTTAAAGGAACGGGTGTAGAAGAGAAAGCTTATGTTATTGCGTGTAATCATAAAGATTATCAAGTAAAGATTGGTAAAGAGGTATTATCTGTAGACCCTTCATATTTCAGACCAACAGAAGTAGATGTGTTGATTGGAGACCCATCAAAAGCAAAACAAAAGCTAGGTTGGGTTCCCGAGCATGATTTAGCCTCATTAGTAAAGGATATGATGCAAGGCGATTTGGCTTTAATGAAAAAAGATTTGGATTTACTCAAGGCTGGTCATGATATTTTAAAACAAGCAGAGTAATTCTAAAAATATTAATTAATAAAATATGGATGTGAAAAATATTTGTTGTTTTGGTGCAGATATTGTGTAAGGTCCAACCATGTCAGTAATTGCTTTCCAATTCAAAAGAATTGGTAAAGGTTAAATAATACAATTTAAATGAAAGTAATACTTGTTACTGGAGCAGCTGGTTTTATTGGATATCACTTATGTGAATCTCTTTTGAAACAAGGTCATTTTGTGATAGGACTTGATAATATTAATGATTATTATGATGTAAGTCTTAAGTATGCTCGGTTACATCAATTAGGTATTGAAAAAGAATCTGCATCTGTTTTTTTAAAAAATTCAGAGAGCACTTTACATGGCAGTCGCATGCAATTCATTCGAATGAATTTAGAGGACCGTATTGAATTACCTAAGCTTTTCAAATCATATAATTTTGATATAGTTTGTAATTTAGCTGCTCAAGCAGGGGTTCGATATTCTGTAGAGAATCCAGAAGCTTATATTAATTCTAATATCAATGGGTTTTTAAATGTCCTGGAATGTTGCCGACACCAAAATGTAAAGCGTTTAGTATATGCATCCAGTTCTAGTGTTTATGGTAATACAGATAAAATTCCTTTCGATGAAAACACAAATGTAGATTTGCCAATAAGTCTATATGCAGCTACAAAGAAATCTAATGAATTAATGGCACATACCTACAGTCATTTGTACAAAATTGAAACCATAGGATTGCGATTTTTTACAGTTTATGGCCCTTGGGGTAGACCAGATATGGCCATGTTTTTATTTACTGATGCCATTCTAAATAATAAACCAATTGATGTATTTAATAATGGGAATCTCTCAAGAGACTTCACCTACATAGATGATATTGTTCAGGGTGTTGTTAGTACATTATTGAAAGATTCAAAAAATATTAGCTTATATAAACTTTACAATATAGGCAATGGAAAACCAGTCCAATTATTAGATTTTATTAAGTCTCTAGAAAAAGTTCTTGATATTAAGGCAACAAAAAATTTGCTACCAATGCAGGATGGTGATATGTATCAAACTTTTGCGAGTACTTCAAAATTAGAACATGACATCGAATATAAACCAAAAACAAAAGTAGATGATGGTATATATGAGTTTGTTAAATGGTATAAGAATTTTTATAACATATAAATTTTATTTCTACATATTATTGAAAATCAGTAAACGACATATAGCATAATCTTTATTATGGAAGCTAATAGGCACAATAGACACCCTCTTTTTTGCTTGGGTAATTACAGGAGATTTTAATGAAGGTCTCAATATTTCAGGGATAAACACAATAAAGAAATTAGTTTGGTATTATATTCATGAATGAATCTGGTTTAAATCATCTGTAAAAGATCCTAATACGTCATATTATAAAAACATTTTCTTGTCGCGCCATAGGGACTATTGATGCCATTATGTTTGACTGGATAATTACAGGTAGACCACTTTTAGGTCTAAAAATTGGGACTTTTGAGATAGTAACAAAAAAACTCTTTTTAAACAATAAACTTTGCAAAATAGAAATACTAAAATTTTTAAAAATACAAGCGCCCTATATTTTAGAACTATAATTACACTTGCTATTGGGTTCTATTCAGCTCGTTTAACTCTTGAAATTCTTGGAGTTAATGATTATGGTCTATACAATCTTGTGGGTAGCATAGTGGTTTTGTTTTCTTTTCTGAATAAAAGCATGGGGACATCTGTACAACGTTTTTATTCTATAGCCATTGGAGAAAAAAAAGAAGAAAATTTAACCAAAATATTTAATAATAGCTTAATTATTCATGTTGTTATTGCAATTGTAACTGTTATATTTTTAGAAATATTTGCTTTTTTAATAATAGATAAATTAAATATACCAGATGAAAGATTGTTTGCGGCAAAAGTAGTTTTTCAAATTTCAGTAATAACTTATGCTTTAAAAATTATTAATGTACCCTACTCAGCCTTATTAAATGCTAAAGAAGATTTTTCTAAGAAAGCTTTTTTTGAGATTTTGCAATCTATCCTACGTTTAGGGTTATTGTTTTTGTTATATAATATAAGTTACGATAAATTAATTGGTTATTCAATACTCCAATTCTTGGTTTCACTGTTGCTAATTTTTGCTGTAAATAAAATAGCAAAAAAATATAATGTTTGTAAAATAAGTTTCCAAATAGACAAAACTACAATTAAGGAAATGCTTTCGTTTTCCTTTATATATTTGTCAAGTGTTTTTGTCAGATTATTAAAAGATCAAGGAATTATTATGTTAATAAATTTATTCTTCGGTCTAGCTATTAATGCAGCTTATGCAGTTGCAAATCAGGTTAGAAGTTATATCCTAACGTTTTCTATGAATTTCAGAATTTCTGTGGTACCACAATTAATGAATTCATATGGTGAAAAAGATATGGATAGGATGAATAGATTATTGTTTACGGGTAGTAAATTGACAAATTATTTGTTTTTGTTTTTTATCCTACCTATTATTTTTGAATCTTATTTTTTATTAGAGTTATGGTTAAAAAATCCTCCCAAGGGCAGTGCTTTATTTGTTAGCTTATTGGTAATAAATGAATTTATAGTTTCTTTAAGTTATTTTTTACTACAAGCTATTCATGCTACTGGTAAAATTAAAAATTATACTCTTTTTCAGATAATATCTTATATTATAACTATTATTTTAATATATATTTTTTTAAAACAAGGCAGTGATTATTATTCTGTTGTTTACATCTCCATGTTTACATCTATACTAATGTTTTGTGTTAGTCTATCTTATGCAAAAAAATTAATTAATATTAGTATCAATAATTATTTAATTGATGTTATTTTACCCTCTTTGTATATTATTTTAACAGTTTCGTCAATATTATATATAATCAATATAAAAATTGATGCGTCATTAATTAGATTAATAATTACAATTAGTTGTTCTACTTTGATTACTGGAATTTTAATTTATTTTTCAGGATTAAATTCATCAGAAAAAGCTATGATATGTGATTTTTTTAAAAATAAAACAAGAAATATATATATGTTTAGTTCATTTTTAAATAAAAAAAAATAAGATGAGTAAACTCTCCTTAGTAAATATTCCTTTATTTCCAATCTTCTTTGGGTTGTTTTTTATTTTTACTAGTGAAGTTTTAATTTCAAAATTATTTTGTTGTTTTTTTGTAACCTATGTAATCTTTAATTTAAACGAAAAAAATTTAATTGGTTTAATATTAGTAACATTAGCTGGAACCTCTGTCAACTACTACATATCATTTTTAATTATTTTATTTTCTTGTAAGACATATAAGTACTCTAACTTTAAAAGTTATATTCGTATTTTGTTGGTATTTTTGCCTATTCTTTTTTCTGTCTTTATTCATAAAATCTACATTCAAAAATTATCTTTACCTGAGTCTTTATCTATTTTCGAATACTATATTCCATTATGGTTTCTTTTATTTGGAAAGTATAACTACAAACTATTTACTGATAACTTTGTAAAAAATCTTATAATATCAATTTGTTTTTTAAAGATTTCTTCATTGTTCATAACAGAAAATGTTTCATTTAGGATTTTTCAATTTTTTTCAATATTAGGGTTATTTTTTTTGTTTTTAAAAATTTTTACTAGACATAGAAATGTTCTTTTTAAAATTAAATATTTGTCTATTTTTCCTTTTTTAATTTATTTTGAATTTTCCTTAAATGTTTTAGTTTCATTACTCATTATTTTTATTTTATTTGGATCAATTAAAAAAAAATATGTTTTTAATAAACTTAAATTTGTTTTTACTTTGTTACCATTATTAATTTTGTTTACAACAATTATAAATTATAACTACGGTTTTAGTAATCCATTAATTAATTCTGATATTGACATCCTTAAAAATAATATATTAGATTCAGTTGAGTATAAATTATTTTTTGACAGAATACCTATTTGGGATGGTGTTTTAAAAAGTATATTTTTAAATCTTGATTATTTGCCCTCTACACTAGAAAGAGTCGTTACTTATGAAAATTATAATAGAACTTTGTTTGAAGTTGATTTTCAAAGTCATAATACCTTTTTAGAACTTATTAGGATAAATGGTTTAATTATAGGTTTATTATTTTCTTATTTAATTGCAAAACATGTTTATAACATTCTAAATTTATATAATAGAGTTTTGAATTTAAATAATTTATTTAGAATTGCTTTTTTTGCCTCTTCGATTTCAATTATGTCTTTTGGGCAGTATTTAATTCAATTGAACATGTCATTTTTTTATTTTTTTATAATGGGTTCTTTAACATTAACAACTTTAAAAGTTAATGTCAAATAAATTAAAAGTTTTATGGTTTATTAATACACCTCTAGATTTAGAGGATTTTTCAATAAATTTTTCAAAATCAAAAGGGTGGTTATCTTCACTAGCTAATTTAATTAATGGTGATGTTGATTTACATATTGCCTCCGTCGACCCATATAAAAAGAATGTTAAAAATAATAAAGTAAGTCTATATTATTTAAAGCCAAGTTTGTGGTTTGTAAGAATGTTTTTTTATTCATTTTTTAATTTCCCGATTATTGAAAAAGGGATTTTATCCCAATCTAAGAACTTAATATTAAAAATAAATCCTGATATAATTCACATTCATGGTACTGAGAAAAGTTATATAATGATTAGTGATTTTTGTAGTAAACACAATATACCATTATTAGTATCAATACAAGGAATTTGCACAGTTATTAATCAAAAATATAACGTTACTTTTAATGATTTAGATTTTTATACAATTTTTTTTAATAAAGGTTTCAAGAAATCTTCTTTCATTCCAAAACCATTAATTATTCTAAAAAATAATATGTTAAGGAAATCACGCATAGAAAAAAATGGACTCCAAAAAATAAATTTTATTGCTGGTCGAACAGAATGGGATAAAAATGTTACAAAAATACTAAGTCCCCAAGCAACATATTTTACTGTAGATAGAATTCTCAAAGATAAATTTTACAAAAATGTATGGGATTCAAATAATCTTTACAATAAAAAAATTATTTTAATGACAACAATGAGTGAGACTGTATTCAAGGGGTTTGAAACTATATATAAAACTGCACAAATTTTTGATAATCAAAATATTGATTTTGAGTGGAGAATAGCAGGTGTAAATAATAACTCCTGGTTAGTAAAGTCTATAGAATCAAAATTTAAATCAAAAAAAAGTAAAAATATTATTCTTTTAGGACGTGTAAATGAGAATGAAATCGTTTCCAATATGCTTGAATCAACTTTTTATGTAATGACTTCACATATTGAGAATAGTCCAAATAACCTAGCCGAAGCAATGTTAGTTGGAATGCCATGTATTGCCTCTTTTGCTGGGGGAACGAATACCTATATAGAAGATAATATATCTGGAATAATGTTTCAGTCAGGTGATTTTTATTGCCTATCAGGTTTAATTTTAAATTTATTTGCAAATCCTAGTAAGGCAGAAAAAATATCAAGAAATGCTCGTTCTTTTTCTTTGAGAAGACATAATAAATCCAATGTTAGAAAACAACTATTAAATGTTTACAATTCTATACTGAACATATGATTATACTTAAATTATTTTTTAAGTTTCTAATTTTAATTTCCAACAATGCTAAATGGTCATTTCAAAATTTATACACCAAATTTTTAATGTTTGTTTTTGATGTGAAATATGGCAGTAATTTTAAGTCCTTTGGAATAACCTTTTTTCGAAAATCAAAAGATTCAAAAATCACAATTGGAGATAGTTGTATTTTCAGATCCTCTAATCTATCAAACCTTATCGGTATAAATCATTCTAATATTTTATCAGCTCATGGTAAATCAATGATTACAATAGGTAATAATTGTGGTTTTAGCGGAGTTTCTATTGGTGCTTTTTCATCTATAAAATTGGGTAACAATGTAAGATGTGGATCTAACGTGCTAATTACTGATGGTAATTGGCACGAAAATGATTACAGGAGTAATCCTTCAAGACCTATTATAATTAAAGATAATGTTTGGATAGGTGAAGGTGTTAAGATTTTAAAAGGTGTGACAATTGGTGAAAATTCAATTATTGGGATGGGGAGTGTTGTTTCAAAGGATATTCCGGAAAATGTTGTTGCTGCAGGAAATCCGTGTAAAGTAATTAAGAAAATTAATTTTGATAAAAACTAATTATAATTTTAAAGTGTTATATATAGCTGGTAATGGGCATTCAGGTTCAACCATAATCGATATAATTCTTGGATCAACTAAGGGCTATTTCAGCGCAGGTGAATTGACATATATAACTAGAAAGGGTTTAAAAAAAGAATATTGTTCTTGTAATGAGTTAATTTCTGATTGTGAAGTTTGGAACAAAATATTTGAATTGTGGATATCGAATATGAATATATCTTTTAGTAAATATAGTGAATTAAGAAATCGTTATGAAGGAAATAAGTATTTTTTTAAAGTATTGTTTTGTTATTTTTTTCCATCAAAGAATTTTAATCTATATATTTCAAATACAAAATTTTTATTTGAGGCAATTCATACAGTTACAAATGCAAGTGTTATAATAGATTCATCTAAGGTATCATCTAGAGCATTAATTTTGAATAAAATAGTACCAGTCAGTATAATCTTTCTTCTAAGAAATTTTAAGGGAGTTTTAAATTCAGAGAAGAAAAATATCAAAAAGGATATTTTAAATGGGATTGAAATGAATTCAAAACCAAAAAAAACTTTATCAGTATTCAGAAATTGGTTTATTACAAATTTAACTTGTAATATTTCAATACTTTTTATCAAATCTCAAAAGTTATTTTTTTTAGATTTTATAAAGAACCCGAGAATTTTAATAAATATAAATCATTATTTAACAGAAAATATGTTATCTAAAAAGTATAAAGCTGACCATATGATAGCAGGTAATTCTATAAGGTTGAAATCTCCTCAAAAAATAAAAAAATATAAAGAACTAGAATATTTAAGATTAAACTCTAGAAATATGTATTTTTCTAGTTTAGTTGAAAGAATTTTTTGGTTTTGGTCATAAAAAGATTTTAAGTTTGAAAGTTTTATGTTGTTATAAAGGAACCTATCCTCAAGGAATGGCAATGGCAAAGAGATTGCGTCTGTATGCCAAAATATGCGCATCCATTAAATTTAGCTTTACCGTTTTTTCAGAAAAATGTTTCTCAAAAGAACATGAAGGAAAACCTTTTGATTATCATTCTTACATACAATGGAAGAAAAAATCTATTTTTGATTCATTTATAGTTTTAAGAGATGTTTACTCAACAATCTATAGATTAAAACTTTTTTTTATAATTTTTAAATCTAAAGATTATGATATAGTTTTTTCAAGCGGCTATAAATGGCCAACTATTTTGTGTTTTAAATTTATTTGTTTTTTTACACAGAAAAAACTTATTTTGGAGTTAAATGAATATCCATATTCTTTATCTAAAACACGTTTTTCCTTTTTAAACAAAATAAATTCTTTTGTTCTTTTTAATTTTGTGTATAAGTTAATTGATGGTTTTATAGTAATATCTCAAAATTTACACAAAGTTGCATCAAAATATAAAAAATCGAATGCAAAAGTACTTCTTTTACCTATACTGATTGATTCTGAAGATAAAATTAATCGTACAAAAAATAATTCAACCCCATTTATTTTTCACGCAGGTACATTGAATGATGAAAAAGACGGTGTTGTTGAGGTTTTTAAAGCTTTTGGTAAATTAAAATCAAAACTAAATACACCAATAAAATTTATATTGTCAAATTCAAAAATGGATGAAAATACAAAGAACATTATCAACCAGATCATAGAGGATTATGATATGAATGATAATATAATTTTTCACAATTACTTAACTAACGAAAAAGTTAGATCGTATTATCAAAAATGTGTTGCGGTAGTTATTAATAAACCAAACACTTTTAGAAACTCTTTTAACTTTTCAACTAAGTTAGGAGAATCTTTATTATACTCAATTCCTGTTATAACTACTAACTACGGTGAATCAAGAAAATATTTAATTGATGGTTTTAACTGTTTAATCATTGACGAAACTAACCCAATTGACTCCATAAGTAATCACATATACGCGCTTATATCTAATAAATATGATGTTAATTTTTTAACCCAAAATGGCCGAAAACAAGCGATTGATTGTTTTGATTATAAAAACTTTTCTGATGACTTTAAATTTTTTATTTTAAGTTTATGATCTCTAATTTCAAAAGTAATATTAAAAACAATTTCATAAATTCACTAGGTTGGCGAACAGACAAAAAGTATCTTGTTATTCAAAGTGATGATTGGGGGGCAGAAAGGGTTCCAAGTTACATATCAAATAAAAATTTATTGCATGCTGGGTTAAATTTAGATAAATGTCACTACTTAAAATATGATAGTATTGCCTCTGATGATGATTTATATTTATTATTTGATCTGTTATCATCTTTTAAAGATTATGCTGGAAATAGCCCTATTTTAAATGCTAACATAATATTAAATAACCCAGATTTTAAAAAAATAAAAGATTCGAATTATTCAAATTACTTTTCAGTTGATTTAAAGGAAACCTTTCAAAGAGCTGGTAAGTTTAATAAAAAAACACTTTCAATTTGGAATTCTGCAAAAGAAGATTCACTCTTTCATCCTCAACTTCACGGTTTCCATCACCTCAATCATATACGTTGGTTAGAATATTTAAGGTCAGAAATTAAAGTTGTTCTTAATGCATTCGATCTAGGAATATTTGGTGTAAGTAAAAATTCAACTAATGAATTTGATAAAAGTATTTTAGCAGCCTTTGACTATGATGAAATTCAAGATAATCCAAAATTAATATCTTTTTTGTACAAATCTTTTTCAGATTTTAATAATTATTTTAATTTTCATTCAAAATCTTTTATTGCTCCAAATTATGTCTGGTCAGATGAAGTAGAAAGAGCACTTAAAGATAACAATGTGAAATTTATTCAAACTGCATCCGTTCAAAGAATTCCTGGTGGTACTAATAATTATAAATACAAAAGGCATTATACCGGAAAAACAAACAAATACAATCAAAAATATATAATGCGTAATGTAATATTTGAGCCATCTGAAAACACAAATATAGATTGGGTTGATAAATGTCTAAAAGAAATTGAAATCGCTTTTTTTTGGAAAAAACCCGCCATTATAAGTTCTCATAGAGTAAATTATGTAGGAGTAAGAAATAAAAAAAATAGAGATGATAGTTTATTTTCTCTAAAACAATTAATAAATAAATCTCTCAAAAGATGGCCAGATATTGAGTTTGTTACTACTGAACATCTAGGAAATTTAATACAAAATTAATGAAAATTGCTATTCAGAAAACTAAAACTGGCTTCACAAATCGTTGGATATCTTATTGCCAAGAAAAAAAATATGATTTTATTATTGTCGATATTTACAATAACTCTTTTTTCGAGAGTGATTTAAAAATAGATATTTTTCTTTGGCATGTTAGCCACGAAAATCATAAAGATAATTTAATTGCTTTCCCCTTAGTTAAAACTTTAGAACTAAAAGGAATTAAGGTTTTTCCATCATCTTATCAACTTTGGCATTTTGATGATAAGATCTCACAGGCTCTTTTTTTTAAATCACAAAAAATACGTCATCCTAAAACAAGCTATTTTTTCGAAAAAAGAGCAGCACTAAAAATTTTAGATAATATCAGCTATCCATTTGTTGCTAAACTTAGAAAAGGATCTGCCTCTTCAAATGTTTTCTTAATAGAGAATAAATTTCAGGCAGCCAAAATAGTTAGAAAATCTTTTAGTAAAGGGTTTCCGTTGTATAACTTAAGAAATAGATATATAGATAAAATTAGGAATACAGCTGGTTTTGTAAATAAATCTTTCGAAGTTATTAAATTTTTTTATAGATATTTTAACCCACCGTATTATTCTAAAATGATGCAAAGAGAAAAAGGTTATATTCTTTTTCAAGAATTTATAAAGAATAAAAATTATGACACACGAGTTGTTGTTGTTGGTGAAAAAGCAATTGCATTACAAAGATATACTAGAGACTCAGATTTTAGAGCCTCAGGGAGCGGAAAAATTCACTATCCAAATGAAAAACTAGATTTCAATTATATTAAAATGGCATTTGATATATCGGATAGACTAAAAGTAAATTCTATTGGAATTGATTTTATAAAATCAATTGATAATAAGATTTATGCAATAGAAATGTCATTTGGTTTTCCTTCAGAAAACTTTTTAGATAATTCATCTGGTTACTGGACCAGAAATGAGAGATTTGTCAAATCTAAAATTTGCGCGCAAGAATGGATTTTAGAAAATTTAATTTAAAGTCACATGTATTTAATTTTAATAAAACAATTTTTTTACAAATTTATTATTCGATATGTTCCAAGTTTGTTATTCAAGTTTCAGCACTACAGATTGCACAAAAAATTTATTCGTAAATCTTCTTTCTCAAAAAGTAAAGCATATGTGCCAAATTTGAATCATCCTAAGACATTTAACGAATACATTTTGAATTTAAAAAATAATATTCTTATTTCAAATTATTATAAATATGTTGATAAATTTTTGGTAAAAGATTATGTTAGAAACATTATAGACGAAAAACACATAATCCCAACACAAAAGTATTATACAAGTGAACAAAAAGTTAATGTAGATGACTTGTCTTTTCCATGTATAATAAAGCCAACACATCTTTCAGGATATTTGTTGAGATTAAACGATAAATCTGATTTTAATAAAAAAACTATTCAAAAATTCCATAAACTAACTTCAAAAATCAATCTTTATAATTTGACTGGAGAAATTGTCTATAAAAATTTGACTCCAGGATTAATTGTAGAACCTCTATTAGATAAGATTAGTTTAAACGATTATAAGTTTTTTTGTTTTAATGGAAATCCTTTGTTTGTTCAGGTTGATACTGATCGTTTTGGAAAACATGAGAGAACTATGTTCAGCATTAAATGGAAAAAACTAGATTTTCAAATTAAACATAAAGAATCTAAGAACTATATCAACTGCCCAGATAATTTTGAACTGATGATTGACATAGCAAAAAAACTTTCAAAGTCATTTAATTTTGTAAGAGTAGATTTGTACAATAAGGATGGACATGTTTATTTTGGTGAATTGACTTTTACTCCCGGAGCAGGATATGAGCCTTTTTCAGATTATAAGTATGACACCTATTATGGTAAATTATTAAATAAAGAATGAGGATACTTATTGTTGTTCCTTCACTTAAATCAGGTGGTTTAGAGAGAGTCGCTACAATAATAGCTAATGATTTATCTATTCAAGAAAAAACTAAAATAACCATTGTTTCCTTAAATAGTAGCTACTCATTTTATTATATAAACGATAGCGTTCAAGTTCTTGGTTTCGATTATTCATTTAAAAACAAGTTATTTAAATTAATTCCTCTTTTCATTTGGTTTATATTTAAAATAAATCAACAAAAACCTGATAAAATATTATCCTTTGGTGAAGGACACAATTCATTTGTAATTTTGGCATGCCGTTTTCTTGGTTATAATAATATTTCTGTTTTTAATAGAGCATCACCTATAAGTAGCTTAGATGGCATAAGAGGATTCTTAAATCCTTTTTTTTATAAATTTGCTAAAAATGTAATAGTACAAACCAAAAGTGCAAAAAATATTATATCCAAAAAATATTATAAGTCAAATATTAAAGTAATACCAAATCCAATTACATCAATTCATAAAGTAATTCCCATGAGTCAGAAAGAATTGAAAATTATAAATGTTGGTTATCTCGGTGGTAAAAAGAATCAAAATTTATTAATTGATTTTTTTTCTATTATTGACCCTGTAGTCACTAAAGATTGGACACTTCACTTTGTAGGAGATGGTCCCTATAGAGAAGCATTAGAGTCTAAGGTAGAAAAATTAAAACTCTCAAATCAAATTTTTTTTAATGGTAAAATTAAAAATATTTCTAAATATTATAATTCTTCAAGTATTTTTGCTTTTTGTTCTCATTCGGAAGGTTTTCCAAATGCACTTGCAGAAGCAATGTCTTATGGGTGTGCTTGTATTTCATTTGACTGCATAGCAGGACCCTCGGAATTAATTGATGATGGTAAAAGTGGTTTTTTGATTGATATCAAAAACAACAAATCTTATGTTGATAAACTTCATAATCTTATGACAGATTGTAATTTGAGAAAGAAATTCTCAGAAAATTCTTTGAAAAAGGTAAAATTGTTTAACAGAAATAGAATAATTAAAGATATATACAATATAATTTGAGAATTTTAATTAATACAGCTACAACATATAAGGGTGGTGGTGTTCAAGTTGCTAAATCTTTTATTGAAGAATGTAAAGAGCTGTATGAGCATGAGTATTTTGTAGTTTTAGGAGAAAATATTTCAAAATCTATAAACAAAGATTCTTTTACTAAAAATTTCACTTTTTATGAGGCGCCATTTCGACCAGCTACAAAAGTGTTTACATGGTCCTCGCATAATTATTTTCTAAAAAGAATTGAAAAACAGTGGAAGCCAGATGTCGTATTTACAACAACTGGTCCTTCTTATTGGAGACCAAAAGTAAAACATGTAATGGGTTATAATCTGCCGCATTATATTTATTCAGATTCTCCATATTTTAAAATTATTCCTTTCAAAAGAAAATTATGGTGGAAATTAATGAGAAAATATGCAAAATATACACTAAAAAGAGATGCAGATGCTTTAGTGGTGCAAACAGACGATGTAAAAGAAAGAGTAAAAACTTTATTATCTAAAAAAAGTGTCTTTACTGTTTCAAATACAATAAGTGAACATTATTTTAGTCCCAAAAAAGTGGCAAAAAAACTGCCTAATAAACTAAAAAAGCAATTTAGATTGTTAACATTATCTGCTTGGTATCCGCATAAAAATTTAAGTATTATTCCTAAGGTATTAGATGTTTTAATAAAAAAAGGACACACAAATATTGTATTTGTAGTAACGCTATCCAAAACAGATGAATCAAAGTTAAATCTCTCTGATAAATATGAAGGACAACTTATAAATATTGGCCCAGTTAAAGTGGAAGAGGGCGCTTCCTTATACGAGGAATGTGATGCCATGTTTTTACCAACGCTTCTAGAATGTTTTTCTGCTTCTTACGCCGAAGCCATGAAATTACAAAAGCCAATAATTACCAGTGATATGGGCTTTGCGCATACAGTTTGCAAAGATGCTGCTCTTTATGTAAACCCAATAGATGAAAATGATATTGCTTCTAAAATAATTGAGTTATCTACATCTCAAAAATTACAGGAGAATCTTGTGAACAAGGGAGTTGAAAGGTTACATATATTTGGATCATCTAAAGATCGTGCTAAACGTTATTTAGAAATTTGCCAGTTTTTGGTAGGATAATCTTTGAAATGAAAATAAAAGACAGAAAAATAGTAGTTGTAAATCAAGCTGTAAATTACCTAACTATTGGTTTATGTAATGAATTCGCCTCAAAGTTTGAAAGTGTAAGTTTGGTTACAGGTAGTATTCATGTACAGGGTGAAGCATTAAATGACACTATTGATGTTACCTATATTAATAAGTGGATTGAGACCCATGGGATAAAAAAAGCATGGGTGTATCTCAAAGCGTTGCTTCATATATGGTTGCTGTTACTCACAAAATATAGAAAGTATGAAGTATTTTTTATATCGGTGCCACCTATGGGTTATCTGATAAATTTATTGGTATCAAATAGATTTAGTATGATTATATGGGATGTATTCCCAGATACATTTAAAATTACAGGAATGCAAGAAAAGCATTTTGTTTACAGAACATGGGCGTATTTAAATAAACTTTCTTTTAAAAAAGCGTACCGTTTGTTTACCATTGGAGATCGAATGTCTGATTTGATAAGTAAATATATAGAAAAAGATAAGATACTAATTCAGCCTATTTGGGCCATCTTTCAAGAAAAAAATAAGGTCAAAAAACAGCATAATCCTTTTATAAAAAAACATAACCTAAATGGGAAGTTTATTGTGCAATATTCTGGCAATATTGGACTAAGTCATAAAGTAGAGGTGATTATAGCATTAGCAGAAAAAATGAAACATAATAAATCTATACTATTTCAAATAATAGGTAGAGGGCCACGAGTATCAGAATTAAAAAATAAAGTGTTGAATAGCCGGTTATCTAATTGTCAATTTCTACCGTTTCAATCAGATGATATGTTTCCATATTCTCTGGCGGCTGCAGATTTAGGTATCGTAGTTTTAGATGAGTTAACAGCAAAAGGAAGTGTGCCAAGTAAATCATACAATTTAATGAGCTATGGAATCCCAAGTTTATACATTGCGAGTGAAGATTCTGAATTAAATAGTTATTGTTTAAAGTATAAACATGCGAAATGTTTTACTGAAAATCAATTAGACCAAGCGGTTAATTTTATTGAAAATATTAGTAATGATAAAAACAATTACAATATATTAGCTCAAAATAATATTAAAGCATCAGAAAATTTTAAAAGAGCTAATGCTTTTAAATTTGTCAAAGCTTACATAGCATAAGTTCAAATAAAAATGAGTTTATTAAATCATATAAGAAATCATATAAAAAATATTTCTGGATGGCGTACAAATCGTAAAATTATAGTTTTTTCTGTAGACGATTATGGAAATGTAAGACTTTCATCTAAAAGTGCTTTTGAGAATCTTAAAAATAGTAATATTCCATTTATATCGAGATTTGATCGTTTTGATACTTTAGAAACTCGAATAGATTTAGAAAAACTTTTTAATGTTTTGTTATCTGTTAAAGATAAAAATGGAAAACCTGCAGTTTTTTCGCCCTATGCGTTACCATGTAATATCGATTTCGAAACAATGGCAGAGAATGATTTTAATGAATATTCTTATGAGTTAATTCCTGTGACTTTTGAAAAATTAGCATCTAAAGACTCTAATGCATATAAAGGGACTTGGGGATTGTGGAAAGAAGGAATAGAGCAAGGCATTCTAAAACCTCAATTTCATGGTAGAGAGCATTTTAATTTGAATGTTTTCAAAGATCTTCTTTACAAGAGAAATAAAAATTTATTAATGGTATTAAAGCAATTCTCATATGTTTTTATTCCTGAACATGATAATTATACTCAAAGCTGGACAGCTGCTTACTCATTTCAAGATATTGATGAAACGGAGAAATTTTTAGCCAATATAGCAGATGGATTAAAGTGTTTTGAAGAGGTTTACGGATATTCCTCAAAAATATTTACACCACCTGCTCAACAATTTCCATTACATTTAGAGAAAGAATTAATAAATTTTGGATTAAATTATATTGATATACCCCGCAGTTTAAATAGACATTTGGGTGGTGGAAAATATCAATTAGAAAAGCATAAGCTAGGTGGGGGAGATAAAATTAAGGAAATTGTTAGAAATGTAGTTTTTGAACCTACTGATGATCGGGGTTTTGATTGGGTAGATTATTCTTTTAAGCAAGTTGAAGCTGCATTTAGAATGAAAAAACCGGCGAATATTAGTTCTCATAGGGTAAACTTTTGTGGGTATATTGATTCTAAAAATAGAGAATTGGGATTAAGTGCCTTAAGAGAGTTATTACATAGAATTGTGAAAAGATGGCCAGACGTTGAATTTATGAGTACTGAAGAACTTGGGAATTTAATTAACAATTAAAATTATAATTTGATATGATAAAGTTGAATAGAGTTTTATATTTTCTTTATTATTTAAAGGTCACAGATTTTAATTTTCTATTGACACAATTTAAATTTGTTAATGATAAATTCAATTTAAGTTATATTTCATTAACTTTTGATGTGATTTTTTGTTCGTTCAAGTATAATATATCTTTTGTAGAGTATTTTTTATTTAGATTTTATAACAAAAGCATAATTAGGTCAGACTTTGCAGGTACTGGATTTATGTATGAGTATCACCTTAAAATGAACTCAAGAAAAAATAGGGTTATTTTAGATAATAAAAATATATTTTCTAAAGTATATTCTAATTTTTTTATTCATGACTCTTTCAGTTTATCTGAAATAAAAGAGGATGAGATTAAATTAAAAAAAATTATTAACAACAAATCAGGTAAATTTATACTAAAATCATCTGATGGTAAATGTGGTAAGTCAGTGGAGGTATTAAATATTAATGATTTTAATAAATCATCTATAATTAACTACATGCAAAATAATAATCTAGATGTTATAGAGAGTTATATTAAGCAACACGATTCCTTAAATTCATTATCACCTTCAGCTGTTAATACCATTAGAATATTTACTCAAATAACAAAAAATGGTGATGTTGCCATTCTTGGTGCTAGACTAAGAATTTCTATCAATTCTATAGTTGATAATTTAGCTGCTGGAAATGCCGCTGCAGAAATTAATCTTGATTCTGGAATAGTTCTTGGGAAAGCAGTTTTTAGTGATATTACCAAAGAACCCATAGATAGGCATCCAATTACCAATATTAAAATTAATGGGTTTCAAATCCCAATGTGGAAAGAAATCATCAAATTAGCTAAAGACGCTGCATTATTTAATGTGAGTAATAAGTCTATAGGTTGGGATATTGTTTTGACTGAAAATGGTCCAGGAATAATTGAAGGAAATCATGATTGGTGTAAATTATTATGGCAACTACCAGTAAACAAAGGTTTAAAAAAAGAATTATATAATTATTTATGAAAAATTTAAGAGTACTTGTAACAGGTATAGGAAGTCCAACTCCGCGAGGTATAGCAAGATCCTTAAAAGAAAACATATCAACACAGATAAATTACGTATTATATGGAACTGATGTAAATAAATATGCTGTTGGATTATATAACAATGAAGTTTATGAAAAAACTTTTTTAACTAAAAGTTGGCAAAGTGAACTATATTGGCAAGAAATTAAGAGTATCATCAAGAAACATAATATTGATTATGCAATAATAACTCCTGAAAAAGAAGTGATAGAATGGAGTAGATACCAGGTAAATAATAAATTACCTTGCAAAGCTCTAATTCCATCAAAACAAATTATTGATTATGTTTATGACAAATTAGATTTATCTAATCATTTAGTTGGAACTAAATGGGTGCCTAATTTTTTGGAAATTGTCCCTAAAAAACTTCAAGATCAAGACATAAAAATTTCTCGAAAACTAAATTATCCTTTTTGGATTAGAGCAACAGAGGGTACATCTGGTTTCGGATCTTACAAAGTTGAAAATTATGGAGATCTTGAAAGGTGGATAACAATAAACAAAAACATAAAAAAATACATAGCTAGCGAGTTTTTGCCTGGAAGAAATTTGGTTTGTAAACTTTTGTATTTTAATGGGAAACTTTTAAGAGCTGCATGTGGAGAAAGAATAAATTATATTATGTCTAAGGTTTCTCCGTCTGGTATAACTGGAAATACTTCCTATGGAAAAGTCACCACAGATAAACAGGCATTAGATATATCAATAAAGGCAATGGATTTTCTTTTTGAAAAAAGTAATTCTGAACGCCATGGCATGTTTTCTGTAGATTTAAAGGAAGATTCTGAAGGACTGCCTAAAATTACAGAAATAAATATTCGACATGTAGCTTTCAATCAAATTTTTGCAATACTAGGAGCAAACTTTAATGAAGATATTTTAAGACTACTTTCTGAAGATCAAAACTTTAATAATAATTTTAAACATTATACATTTGAGGATGATTATATCTTTTTACGTGATGTAGATGAACGTCCTGTTATTATCAAAAGCCAGGATTTACTATGATTTATAAGTTAATTAAAAGATTATTTGACTTAATTTTGTCTATTAGTACATTAGTAATATTTATTCCTTTATTTTTTTTAGTAATTTTAATTTTAAAAATATCTGATGAGAAAGAAGTTTTTTTTTATCAGAAACGTTTAGGTTTAAATAATAAAGAGTTTAAGATGATGAAATTTGCAACTATGATAAAAAATAGTTGGGATATAGGATCTAAGTCAATAACTACAAGAAACGATCCTAGGGTAACGAAATTTGGTAGAATTTTAAGATTTACTAAGATTAACGAGTTTCCACAAATAATTAATGTAATTATTGGTGATATGTCTATTGTTGGTCCAAGACCATTGCCAGAATCGAGTTTTCTAAAGTATAATAAAAATGTTAGAGAAAAAATTTATAAAAACAAGCCAGGAATAACTGGTCTGGGATCATTAGTTTTTAGAGACGAAGAAAAAATCATTTCAATAGTAACAAAATACGATCTCGATCCTATGCTCTTCTACAAAAAACACATTTACCCTTTCAAAGGTGCTTTAGAGCTTTATTACTTTCATAATAAGTCTTTTTGGGTTGATTTTAAAATTATTTTTGCAACAGCCTTAAAAATAGTGTTCACTAGTTTTAAAATTGAGGATATCTTTTTTGAAAAATTACCCCCTAAACCATCTATTTTAAATACTAGGGATCTTGAAAAAAAATTAAAAAATGGAAAATAAAAAAATTTTAATAGTTAGTGTTCATCCAGATGATGAGACTTTGGGTTGTGGAGGAACAATATTGAAGCATCTTGCCAACAAAGAATCTGTAACAATCATGCTTGTTACAGATGGAAACAAAAAGCAATTGGATGCTTTGATTAATATTTGTGATAAACATAAAATAAAATTAATTCGTTTAGGATTTCCTGAAATTGATCTTTGTGAAGTTAAATTATCTAAAATAATTACTGCCTTTTCAAATGTTTTCAATTCTGAAAAACCTGAACTAGTTTATTTTCCTAACAGATCTGATGTTCACTCAGATCACAGAAAAACCTTTGAGGCAGCTCAAGCTTGTATAAAATCATTTCGATATCCTTTTGTTAAGAAGATACTAATGATGGAAATCATTTCTGAAACTGATTTTTCTCCACCACTTCCTGAAAATGTTTTTATACCTAATGTATTTAATGACATAACAAATTTTTTTGAATTAAAGATATCTATGCTTAAAAAATTTGAGTCTGAGTTGCTAGACTCAGTTTATACAAGAAGTATAGATTCATTGACTTCATTAAATAGATATCGAGGATCACAAATCAATGTGAAATATGCCGAATCTTTTATGTTAATTAAAGAAATATTATAATGAAAAAATTAAAAATTGCATTTATTGGAGGAATGACAGATGGGAAAATAGTTTATGAGTATTTATCAAAAAATAAACATGTAGATTTAAGCTTAACAATTACTTACCCAGATAATACTGAAGTTCCAAGACATGTGAATTTCCCAGAAAGCAAAAACATAATTAAGACCAATTCAGCAAATCAATACGTAGATAAATTTAATGATCTAGATTACATATTTGTTTGCGGTTGGTCAGAGTTACTTAGTAATGAAATTTTAAAATCAGCAAAAAAGGGTGTCATTGGTTTTCATCCATCTAAGTTGCCAAGAGATAGAGGTCGATCTGTTGTAGCTTGGCAGATTGAAGATGGATATACTGAAATCTCATTAACAATGTTCTATTACATTGATTTTCCTGATGGAGGAGATATAATAGCTCAAGAAAATATTAAGATCGAATATAACGACTATTTAAATGATGTTTTAGATAAGATTGATCAAGCTACTTATAATTTGATTTATGCAAATTTTCAATTAATCAGAAAGGGCATTATTAAACCAAGAAAACAAATTTTATCTGAAGGTAATTTTAGACGACTAAGGACCTCACGCGACTCAAAAATTAATTGGAATACCAATTCTTTAAATATTTATAATAAGATTCGTGCAATTTCTCATCCATATCCTTGTGCTATTGGAGAAATTGAAAACATAAATTACAAAATAGTTAAGGCTAAAGTACTTAAGAAATTTGAATTTGGAAATGAATGTAATCCTGGAGTTTTAGTTTCAAAATTATTTGATAATTCTTTGGTAGTCAAAACAAAAGATAATTTTATTTTAATTCAGGAATACGAAAAATTATGATACCATTATCGATACCAAATATTAAAGGAAATGAATGGCAATATGTAAAAGATTGCCTCGATTCTGGTTGGATATCTTCTGCTGGAGCATATGTTAATAAATTTGAGGGGACTATTAAAGACTATACCGGAGTTAAATATGCAATAGCTTGTATAAATGGGACAGCTGGTCTTCATATATCATTGCAACTTGCTGGGGTCAGTAATGAAGACATAGTAATTGCACCAAATTTAACCTTTGTTGCTACAGTAAATGCCATTGCATATACAGGTGCAGAGATTTTTTTAATAGATGTTTGCGAAGGTTCTTGGCAAATCGATGTTGATTTACTTGAAAATTGGTTAAAAAAAAATACGACTACAACATTTGTGAATGGAAAATCTATTACCACAGAAATAGTTTCAGGAAAAAAAATTGGCGCCATCATACCAGTTTATGTTTTAGGAGGATTTATTGAAGTGGATAAATTGGTAGAAATAAGTACGACTTATGGAATTCCATTAATAGAAGATAGTACAGAAGCACTAGGGAGTTTTAAAGATGCAAAGCATGCAGGAACTTTTGGTTTAACTGGTGTGCTAAGCTTTAATGGTAATAAAATAATATCTACAGGTGGTGGTGGGATGATTCTAACTAATGATGAAGATATTGCCAAGAGAGCAAAACATATTACAACTACTGCCAAAACCGATTCTTTGGACTATTTTCATGATGAAGTAGGGTATAATTACCGCTTAGTAAATGTACTGGCTGCAATTGGAGTTGCACAGATGGAAAATTTCGAAAGTATCCTAAAAAGAAAAAAAGAAATTGATGCTCTTTACAGGAGTGAGTTACATGAAGTAGGAGATATCAAATTTCAGGAAAATGATCCCCAATCAGATCCTAATTGCTGGTTATTTACCTTCAGAACAAAAAAAATGAGAGAATTGTTAAACCATCTGAATTTAAATGAGATTCAATCTAGGCCTTTTTGGACACCAATGAATAATCTTCCAATGTATAAGGATTTGATATATATTAGTCAAAATGACGTGTCTAATAAAATTTTTAAAGAATGTATTAGTATTCCATCTTCATCAAATTTAACAATAGATGATCAACACAAAGTGATTTCAGAAGTTAAAAAATTTTATAAGTAATGATATTGCCAAATATTTCCGAGTTTATTAAAAATTATGTAACAAAAAGAGAAAAGAGCTTCTTCGAAAATGATTTAATAAACAACAGAGAAAAATTAACTAGAGAAATTGAAGGAAAATCAATTCTCGTAATTGGTGGTGCTGGAACCATCGGTTCTTCTTATATTAAGGCAGTACTTAGGTACTATCCCTCAGAACTTATCGTTGTTGATACTAATGAAAATGCTTTAACAGAGCTTACAAGGTCCTTACGGAGTGATTCCAATATAATTGTTCCTGATAGTTATTTAACGTATCCAATGTCTTTCAATTCTGAAGTTTTTTATAAAATGGCTGAAAGCCATGGAGTTTTTGATATTGTAGCTAATTTTGCAGCGCACAAACATGTTAGAAGTGAAAAAGATGCTTTTTCCATTGAAGCGATGATAAAAAACAATGTTTTAGATGCTAAAAGATTGTTAGATTATTTAAAATTAAATAAACCATCTCATTTTTTCTGTGTTTCAACTGATAAGGCTGCAAATCCAGTTAATGTTATGGGTGCATCAAAAAAGTTAATGGAAAATGTCATTATGG
>MDTG01418798.1_pt1 | contig 26242 bp, 25 predicted proteins | sample 811421 | NCBI WGS metagenome assembly MDTG01 (sample SAMN05326645, study PRJNA326480) | marine metagenome | isolation source: seawater | place: Pacific Ocean: South East | collected 2011
AAAATATGGTAAATTAAAATTTTGCTTAAAATTAAAACCTAATAATTTAGCAGTTCCAATAGCTATATCTGAATATCCAGAAAAATCAAAGTATATTTGAAAAGTATACAAAAAAGTTGCTAATAAGAGAGTTGATGAATTATAAATTTGGGGGTCGCCATATATTAAATCGACATATAATGCTAAGTTATCAGCAATTACAATTTTTCTAAAAAGCCCAACCAGTATTTGAAAAAATCCAGCTTTGAATTGATCAACATTTAAACTTCTTTTTGATTCAATTTGAGGAATAAGATTAGAAGCTCTTTCTATTGGTCCAGCAACAAGTTGAGGAAAAAAACTTACAAATGATAAAAATGAAATTAAATTATTTGTAGGATTAATTTTATTTCTATAAACATCAATCGAATAACTCAGCGTCTGGAACGTGTAAAAACTTATTCCAACAGGCAAAATAATATTTATAATATTAAAGCTAATATTTAAGCCAAAAAGGTTTGTTAAATCAATAAATGATTGAGTAAAAAAGTTAAAATATTTAAAAATAAAAAGGACTCCTAGATTTGATAAGCAACTTAGCAAAAGCCAATTAAATTTTTTATTACTCCCATTTATTTTTTTGGCAACAAAAAAATCAATTAGTGAGCTTCCTAAAATCAAAAATAAAAATCTCCAGTCCCACCAAGCATAAAAGACATAGGAACCAATTAAAATCAAACAATTTCGATACTGAATTGATTTTTTATTAATGAACCAATACAACATCAAAAAGCACGAAAAAAAAACAAAAAAAACTTGCGAGTTAAAAAGCATTATAATTTTTTATTTTTTAAATTGTTTTAACCAACTTTGAATGGAGAGTAAACTTAAAATATTGTATCCAAAATCCTCTTGACCTCTATTATCTGATTCTAAAATTTTATTAATTTCATTTGAATTAAAAATTCCTTGTGAACTTATAAAATTTTCATTCAAATATTTGTCTATTATTAATTTAAAGTCACTATTAATCATATTTCTTACTGGAGATCCAAAACCAGTTTTAGATCGATAAATTACATCCTTAGGCAGATACCTTTCAGCAACTTTTTTTAGTAAATATTTGGTTTGATTATTTTTAATTTTAAAATTATCAGGTAATTGATGAGAAAATTGTACTAGATCAAAGTCTAAAAAAGGGACTCTTAACTCAATTCCGCATTCCATAGACATTTTATCGCTATAGTTAAGATTATGATCGACTAAAAATGTTTGTTGTTCCAACTTCAACATTTTAGTTAAATAACTTTCTTTATCTAATTTGGAAATTATCTTGTAGAAATATTCGTAAGGATTATAATCGTTTATTTTGATAATAGATTTCTTTGAAAATAACTTTTTGAAAAAAAATTGATTAGGAAGCCAATTGAAATAACCAATTAATCTATTTTTTTTTGAATTTCCCCAGTCTTTGGAAATCTTTTTTAACCTTCTTATCAATGGTTTTTCACTATCCATTTTATAGATAATATTTCTAACAATTTGTAATAAAGGCTTAGGAATAAATTTTAAAAATGGTTCAATCATTATAGCTTGATGCCTTCTATAACCTGAAAAAAGATCATCTCCTCCAACCCCACCAATCATAACCTTAATTCCCTTTCGAGAAGCTAATTCACATATTATTTTAACGTTATATGGTGCTAAATCAGCTTGTGGTTCATCTAACTGGTAAATCATTTTGTCAAAATTTTTTACAGAATTTATTTTAGGCTCAACCTCAATTAGATTTACATCTAAAAATTTTGCTACTTTTCTAGCATACGGTAAATCATCAGTAAACCCCTCTTTACCATCAACAACATTTGTTTTAATTGTATAACAATTTAATTCTAAATTTGGTTGAATTTTTTTTGCTATAGCAACAATAAGACTTGAATCTAATCCTCCAGATAAAAAATATCCAACAGGAACATCTGACAATAATTGTCTTTTCACTGCTCTTTTCAAATTTAAATCTAATAGGTCAATTAATTCTTTTTCAGTTTTATCATTTAACTTTTTTGAAATATCTAAATGATAGAATTTTTCATTTTTGATAATTAAATCATGAAGATTAATTTCCATTAAAGTATTTGGCAAAACTTTTTTAACATGTTTATACATTGTTTTTTTTCCTGGACTCCAAAGAAAGGTTAAATAATTTGAAATAGCCTTTAAATCTATATCGTCTTTAAAATTAGCAATTGAATTAAAAGATTTAAGCTCAGAAGAAAAAGCAAAATTATTTTTATGATGATAGATATACAATGGCTTTACTCCGTAGGGATCTCTTACCAAAAAAATTTTATTTTGATTTTTATCAAAAATACAGAAAGAGAAAATTCCATTTAACTTTAATAATATGTCCTTACCGAAAACTGACCAACCATAAAGTAAAGTTTCAGTATCAGAATTAGATTTAAAAGAAATACTATGGTTAGTTTCAAGGTCAGATCTTATCTCTTGATGATTATAAATTTCTCCATTAAAAATTATTACAAAATTTTCATCGTCTGTTATCATTGGTTGGTTCCCGTTAGGAGAAACGTCTTGAATACTAAGTCTAGTATGACCTAAATACAAATTTCGGAACAAAAAATTTGATTGATAATCAGGACCTCGATGTTTAATTGTATTTAAGGGATTATCTTTCCAATTTACATTGATACTTCCTATTATTCCACACATTTAATTTGCATTTAAATTGTTTAGAAGATTTTCAATTTTATCTTCATTTTTCGAAAAGTTAATGTCTCTATTTTTTTTTGATCCACTTTCAATAAAAGTTAAAATTTTATTAATCAGATCATTGTTGTCGTTTGTTTTATATGTAATACAATGTTTAGGTCTTTCTACACAATCAGAACAAAATACAGTATTGTTAAAAACTAATGCTTCTCTTACTGCATTAGAGTCACCGTCAGTAATTGCAGATCTTATGAAAAAATTAGAATATTTTAAAATTGGCCACAATTGTGTGTTACTGTGGTAAAAAAGGATATTCTTACTGATTCCTTGATCATTAATTAACTTTTTATACTCATTTCTGTGTCTAGTATTATCCTTCCCATAATTGTATGAAACAACGCATAACTTAATATCTATACTTTTTTCTGTCAAACTCTTTACTAAAGGAATTATATTCCACAAACCATGAATGTCTTCTTCACTTGAAGATACAATCTGACCGCTAGTAACAAATCTTAATTTACTATCTCCAAAAAAAGATATAATTTCATCTGGGGGTAAAGTATCTAAGTCTGGTGGATAAATGAATCCGTTTATATGAAAAACTTTTTTTTCAGATATGTATTTTTTTGCAAAATCACAAATATCCTTGTTAACACCAATAAAATTTGTACATAGTTTTAAGGATAAATTGTTTATAAAATTTAAAATAAATGAAGATTTAGATGACTTTTGTAAATCACGCCCACCCTCACGAAGAATTACTTTTTGACCAGTTAAAACTAATAATGAAGCCAAAAATCTTATGCTTGTTCTGGTAGTTATTACATAATGAATACTTTTTTTTTTTAAAAAAAAGAGTGAAAAATACCAAAATAAAAGATTACTAATATTTTTAACAGACTCAAGATTATGAGTGTGATTAGAAAAATTAAAAAAAATAGTTTTCCATTTCTTTTTTGATAAATAAAAAGCTAATCTTTCAATATGAACGGTCATTCCACCAATAGGTGGAGGTGGAGTACCCCAAAAATAAATAATTTTCATAAGATCAAAAGATTTTAATTATTATCCAAAGTAGATGAATTATTAATACAAAAAATAAAAATATTTTGAGTGATCTCACATATAAATTTTTAAATATTTTAAAATCGAAATCAGAGATAAAAATAAATAAAAGGCCGATGAATGTTCCTAAGTGGCGAAGTTCTAAACTTGTTAAAACAATTGAGGAATACCCAATAAAAAAAATTATTAGTAATCCCAATCGATTAGTTGAATAAAAATACCTTGTCCTTAGTTGTAAATAAAATACAGGAACCAAAATATACATCATAATAACATGAAAAGATTTAAGAAAAAGAAAATATGAACCTGAAAATAACCCTGACCAAAAAGGAATTGGGCTAAATATAAAATATACTGAGCCTAAAAGATATCTAATAATTATTGGCTGATTGACAATTAATATACTTGCAAGAGATTGAGAATCATTAAGTGATTGAACATTTTCGTTAACAAGAATGTATCCATTATATCCACTAACAATAAATTCAAAAATTTGTGTATTGTATATTACTATTAATCCCAATGAAGCAACAAACAAAATCTTCACAAAAGAAAAAAATTTATTTTGGGAATCTATAAATAACAAAAAATTTTTTTCAATTAAAAATGAAAACAAAACAAGAATGGGTAGGGCAAAATATTCCGTTCTTAAATAAAAAAAAATTAGTCCAAAACATATTGATATGATTATTGAAAAAGGGATGAAAAAAATATTATACTTTTTCCTGATAATCAAAAAGAGATAAATCATTAGGTTAAAGAGAAAAAAAATAAAAATATCCCTTACGTGTGATGTTGCAAAAAGCAGTAGCAGACCAGAAAAAGAATAATAAAAAATTAAGTTATTAATTTTTATTTCATTCATTTTATTAACCAACTTAGAAATTTTTAAAACAAAAATTGAAGAAATCGAAAAAAGAAATATGTTAAAAAAAATACCAACATAAAATCCTTTTTGAAATCCAAAAAAATGAAAAAATTCATATATATATCTCCATATAACAACTGCAATTGATCCCTCTGTAAAAATTCTTAGATTTAATAAATCAAACTCCTTAAAGTTGGTTGATAAATTAAAAAAATTTAGAGCATCATTATCGTATTGACTATCATCATTCAAAAAAATTAAAAAAAAGAAAGAAATAAATAAAAAGAAAACACCTAAAGAAAATGAAATATTATAAAATTTAACTTCATCAGATTTTAATTTGTTAAATAATAATATTAAAGTATTTCCAATAGTTAAATAAAATAACATTAAATAAAAAGGCAAAATAGAATTTAATAAAACACAACTGCCAAAAATTCCAAAAAACAATATGTAATGATGATTTCTTATAATTAAATTCATTTTTCAATTGTTTTAAAAAAGGAATTATACTTTTTGGCAATTGTATCAACTCTATAATTTAATGAATATTTAAAATTTGATTCTTCAAAAATATTTTCTTCTTGTGTAACTTTAAATATTTTTGATGATAAATCTAGAAAGTTACCAAATTCAAAAAATGTAAAACATCTTTTATGATAAACTAACTCATTGCCATCAAGCAAAGAATCTGAGCATATGATTTTAACTTTTGAATACATTGCTTCTACTAAAACATTCCCAAATCCTTCATGTTTTGATGTTAGGATAAATACATCTGATTTTTTTATATAATCAACTGGTTTGATAACACTACCTCTCAAAAAAACATTATTATTTAATTTTAGTTTATTTATAAGTATTTCTAAATTATTTCTCTCAGGACCTTCCCCATAAATGTTTAAGACAGAATCTGGATTTTTTTTAACAAAAATATTGAAAGCTTTAATCAGGGTTTTGTGATCTTTAACTTTATGCAATCTTCCTACTGAAACAAAAGAAATAGGATGTGTATTTTTTTTTGATTTATTAACATTGTAATAACTATCTAAAATTACAGGATTTCCAATTATTTCTTTTTTTGTTATAAGATGTAATATTGAATTTTCCAGAAAAGTTGTTAAAGTTAAATTAGAATTAGCTATATAACCATTTGCAGAACCATAAGAAAATTTTAAAATTTTTAAATATAAACTTTTGGAAAAATACTGATTATTTATTTCATTAAAAAAAAAAGGACTTGCTTCTCTTATGATTAATTTTGAGTTATTTAAATTAAAAAGTTTAAATATAATTCCACATGTAATACTAATTTCTCTTGTCATTGAAATGCAAAAATTTGGATTATTTTTTTTTATCAATTTATGTAACGGTAATATTGCATTTCTTGCTCTTTTAATGTTTAACGAAATATGATTTACTATTTCAAATAATTCATTTTTAAAAAACCCCTTAGAATATAATGTAATAACAAAAACCTCATAGTTCATTTTTGAAAATTCATTAGCTAAATTTACAGTGATGCGTTCAGCACCACCTAAATTTAAACTTGGTATTAAAAACATTATTTTTTTCATATTAAAATCTTAAAAAATCAGAAAGAACATTTTTATATGTTAAATGTAATTTGAGATCTTTTGAAATAAAATATTTTAACAAAAGAATACATTTTTTAAAAAAATTGGATTTAATCATTTTATCTCTAAACTTAAGAGAAATTATCTTCTTCTTACAAGAAATATAAAGTTTATTAAAATTTTCTATTTGATTTTTAAATAGTTTGAGTCTGTTTAATACTATTTTTGCACATTCAATTTGTTTTGATAATTCAATATCTTTTGAATTATTTTTTATTCTTCTAAATATATTTTTTAAATAATGATAAAAGTTTAATTTTTTTAAGTTATTAGCTTCGAAAGATGAAGTATTATTTTTGTGTAATCTATAATACTGTAAAGACTCTTCAATTATTTTTTTTGAGTTGATTGAAATTGATACAAAATTAATCCATTGATCATAACTCATTAAATCTGATGGAAAAGGAAGAAAAATATTTTTTAATTTATTATCAATTGACATGCAACATCCAGGAACAAAATTATCAGAATTTCCATAGAGAGAAATTACTTGATCTAATTTTGAAATTTCTGTAGATTTTAAAAATTCGTCAGATATTAAAGTGTTATTTAAGTACAAAAATAATTTGGATAACTTAAACTCACTAACAATCGTCTTAATTTTTTCTGGTAACCAATAGTCATCCTGGTCTGACAATAAAATTAAATCACCTGAACATCTCTTTACCGCTCTTTCAAAATTTTTGGTATAGCCTTTATTTAATGAATTCTGAATTATATTAATATTGATTTTACTTTTTTCTTTAATAAGTTTAAGTATCTCAATAGTTTTATCATTAGAATTATCGTCAGAAACTACTATTTCATTTGGCAAGACTGATTGATTTAAAATACTCTGAATTTGCTCTTCAATATATTTCTGACCATTATATGATGCTATAGCTACAGAAATTTTCATATTAGTCTTTTTCTAAATAATTATAAAACAATTTAATTTTTTCAAAGTCAAAAATGATAAAAGAAATTAAAATTGAAATCATTAGACTATAAGTCAAGTTTTTTAATAATAATATAGATAATGAGGGATAGTACTTTTTAGGGTATGTATAAATCGGAGATATATTATAAAATAAAGATTTATTGTTCAGGTTTAATTGTTCTATTAAAAAAAATCTATTATTTAATAAATTATACTGATTACTAATCAAATCTAATTCTTTTTTAAAATTTATTATATTGTTTTCTATAACTGAGCTTATATTGTTTTGATTGGTATCTTTATAAATTGCTAATAGATTTTGCAAACTATCTTTTTTAAATTTTAATCTTTCAATATTCTTTGATAAATGTTTTAATTCATAATCTACTTGGGTTTTTTTATTAATGTAAAGAAATTCTTCTAAAGAATTATATACCGATTTGAGCAAATTATAAGAAATAATTTCATCTTTATGATAAGTTTTAATCTCAAAGTAATTTTTTGAGTAATAATAAGATAATTTTATTTTAGAGTTTAAGTATTCGACAAGCTCTTCCTCCTCTTTACTTAATTTTATAGCATATACCGATTTGATAGTACTAGTAAAAAAAGGGAAACTATTGTCATAACTAAGTTTGTCTTCTTTTAGTTTCAATTTAAAATAATCTAAAAGACTTGTATTTTTATTATCATAAATAAAATTATAATGCAATACTGATTTTATAAAAACAGGTGAGTTCATAAAATATTCATAAAATGATGGATCATCTAATTTCAAATTATTTTTTTCTGTTTTTAAATTAAGAAGATTGGATATTTCAATGTAACTACTTACTGGTTTTTTTTCTTTATGACTTAAAATTATTTGAGACATATATTCTTTATCAGAGCTATTTTGTTGAATGAAAGAAAATAAAACTGAAATTATACTGAACAAGATCAATAATTTCAAATTTATTCTACTTATATAAAACAAAACATTCATTTAATTTATTTATAATTTTAAATTCATATTTGAAATGGAAATTCTACATTTTTAATCTTACTAAATATTCTATAATCAATAAAATTTGGTTGGTTAATTATCTTTTAAACGCAAATTTCAGTATATATTTTTTAAAGTAACGATATATTGCTTAACACTCTGCAAAATAACTTTTTTAGTTAATTCGTCGCAATCAAATAATTTTTCTTTGTATAAGTTTTTAGTAAATAGAAAATTAGCAATTAAGTCATGTAAAGCGAAGTTCTTTCTGAGATTAGTAACATTAGTAAACCAATTACTTGTTTGGTAGATGTCATTATATATTTTTTTTGAACTGTAAAAATTAAAACCTGAAATGAAAATTCTTTTTGGACTAAAGATTAAAATATCAAATAAGATATTTTGGAGCATCATTGGACCTCCAGAGGGTAGAAAGGGGTTTTTATTGATTACACTAGTTTTCTTACAATTAACTCTATCTTTTGTTTTAAATAAACTAATATCATCAAAATTTTCTTTATAAAATTTTGAGAAATTTCCATTTCTAATGTTAAAAGAATTAAAATAAATTACAAGATTCTTATTAGCATATTTATTAATTATTTTTTTTGGATAGGACTTAATTAAAATTACTGTATCAAAGTCTTTAATATTCGTATTGTAATCAGCTAATGGTCCTAAAACTAAAATTTTTCTATTGGTAAAAAATTTTGAATCATTATCATTCCTAACGATTGAAAGGTCTTTATGAAAATTAATAAAATCTTTTTTGAGGATTAATTTTCTGAAAGAATTGAAAATAATGTTTTGTTTTTTATTTTTTATTTGAAATTCTTTTTCAAAATTTCCACATTCAATATTTGCTCGAGATCTTAAATTTTCATTTTTATCACTCAAAGAACTATAAATAAATTTTTCTCTGTATAATAAAGCTGTTTCATAAAATCCAAAAAAAATAAAGTTTGATATAATTTGAAAAACAAAATTGTCCTTTCAGAATTTAAAAACTCAAACTTATCAATCCAAAATTTTGATTTATCGTTGATATCAATTTTATAATTGTTTAAGTAATCTTGAAAATTATTATCAATATATATAAAATCTTTTTGTGAAAAGTTTGAAGATGATATAAATCTCTTTAATAATTTAATTCTATCTTCAGAATTATGCTTTTTTTCATAAGAATCTAAAAATTCTTCGAAACTAATTTCAATTGAATTACCTTTTAAAAAATTATAAATTTTTGATATAATCATATACTTAATCGCTTTTTACATATTCTTGCATGATCAAAAAGGAATCAACTGTCGATACATAAATCAATATAATTTAAATTAGAAATCCGTTTCAAATTTTTGATATTTACTCTTGAAAAATTATCAATTACAATAACGTGAGCATTTTCGTTATAGCAGAAAAACTTAGCAATGACAGAGCTAATAAAACCTATAACTCTAGTTATTAATATTTTAATTTTATTCTTCATTGACAAAAGTTTTATTTTTTATAGTGAAAATTTTATCAGCTAGATTAAAAATTCCTTCAGAATGAGAAATTACAATTATTGTTAAATTTTTATTCTTCTTTTTTAGCTCTGAAATCACATTAATAACATTGTTTTCATTTTCTTTATCAAGTGATGAAGTGGCTTCATCCAATATTAAAATCTGTGGATCCGAAACCAATGCTCGAGCTATAGCAATTCTTTGTTTTTGTCCACCTGAAATGTTTGAAGAATTTTCATTTATAATATGATCAAGTCCGCCTGAAAAACTTGATAACAAAGAAGACAAATTAACATCGTTTAAAATTTTAATCAATTTTTTATCATTAACTTTAATATTCCCTAAAGTTAAATTATCTCTAAGACTAGATTCAATTAGAGAAACATTTTGGGAAACGGTTCCTATTATTGACCAAAAACTATTTTTGACATTAATAATATTTTCTCCATCAATTAAAACCTTACCTTCAATAGGCAATAATAATCCTAATAAAATATCAATCAATGTACTTTTCCCTTGTCCAGACTCTCCCTTTATTCCAATTATATCACCTCTATTAATAGTTAAATTTAAATTGTCAAAGATTTCCATTTTTGAGGATGGATAACTAAACTTAACTGATTTAAATTCTATTTTTTCATTAAAATTAAAATTATGTATTTCTGTTTTATTATGATTTTTGATTTTAATTTCATCTATGACTTTCAGAGATATCTTTGAGAAATTCAAAGTTTGAAGTAAACCAATAAATCTATTAATCGATGGCATCAACTTATAGGAAATTATGGCAAAAAAACCTAATCTAAATAATAAAGAATTGTAATCATCGAAAAAAAACAGTGTAATAATTAGAATAGATATTGAACTTATAGTAATAAATTCTATAAGAGGTTTAACATTATCTCTCACATACGAAAACTTAAATAACGTGTAAGTAGATTTTTTATTGTTTTTTTTAAAAAGGTTCAAAAAAAAGTTTTGTTTATTTGAAATAAGAATTTCCTTAAAAGAGGAAAACGATATTTGAAAAATTTTAAACCTCTCTCTTTCGTGGTTCTTTCTTTTTTGTCCCAGAGAGTTTAAATCACTACTTGAAAAATAGTTCCAAAAAGAAAATGTTATTATAAAAAAAAATAAAGCTAATATAGTTATAGTGGCGTCAAAAATAAGAGACGTGATAATTAACACCAAAATTGTAAAAATTTCGGTGAATAATAAAGCAATTGAATTAATAATATTTCTAATCTGATTACTTTCAGTAAATATGTTTTGAACTAAAACTGAACTACTAGAATATTTATAATCAATAAAATTTTTTCTTTGAAAATTAATAAATAATGTATTAATTAAGTTTTCTGTAAAATCATTAATAAACTTTAATCTTTTCCAATTAAAATATCTGTGAAAAATTAATTTAAAAAAATATATTGAAATAATAACAGCCGAAATAAAAATTGAAACTTGAGAATAACTATTTTCTAAAAAATTTTTATTAAACAAAAAATCAAACAGAAAATTGTTAGTAATTTCAGAGGAATCACCTGACTGAATTAATGCAATTAGGGGAAGAAAAATAGCAACAGAAATTAGTTCTAAAACAGAAAAAATTATTCCAAGTATTATAATAATAACAAAGTTTATTTTTTGTTTTTTGTTAAAAAATGAAAAAATTTTTTTTAAAATCATTTATTGAATATTATATGTTTTTACAGTTTCCAGAGCCTTTTGAATTACCTGATGCATATCGTAATATTTATACTCTGCAAGTCTTCCACCAAAATATACTTTATTATTATTTAGAGATTCTTGATAATACTTTTGATATATATTATTGTTTTTCAAGTCGTTAACTGGATAATAAGGTTCAGTTTTTTCAGGAACATATGGTGTAGGATACTCCCAAGAAACCCAAGTTATATCAGATTTAATATTTTCAAAATGTTTATGCTCTATTGTTCTTGTATATTTAATTTCTGCATCAGTATAATTCATCATTGCAGTACCTTGAAAATTTGATTTTTGAATTTTTTTGTGATTAAACCGTGTAGTTTTATATTCTAACTCACCAAATTTATAATTAAAAAATTTGTCAATTGGACCAGTATAAATAACTTTTTTGGATTTTGGTAATTGAGACTTAAAAAAATCAGTATTTAATCTTACTTCAATATTTTTTAGTAAAGAATCAAAAATTTGTGTATAACCACCAATTGGAATTCCTTGATACTTATCATTAAAATAATTATTGTCATAATTGAATCTTACAGGTAATCTTTTAATAATTTCGCTGGGTAAATCCTTTGGGTCTTTTTGCCACTGTTTAGCAGTATATCCTTTAATGAGCTTCTCATAAATATCTATGCCTACTAATTTAATTGCTTGTTCTTCTAAATTCTTTGGATTTTTAATTTTTTTACCTTGTGTTTTATAATTTCTTTAGCTTCAGAGGGATGTGTAATATTCCACATTTTTGAGAATGTCCACATGTTAAATGGAAGTGAGAATATTTCGCCTTTATAATTAGCAACCGGCCTTAATTGAAAATCATTAAACTTCACAAAATTATTAATCCATTTCCATACTTCTTCGTTAGAGGTATGAAAAATGTGAGGGCCATACTCATGAAGATTAATACTATCTCTTTTTGAGGTGTAGCAATTCCCTCCGATATGATTTCTTGAATCAATTACAACTACAGAATAACCTTTTTTTTTCAACTCATAAGCACAAATTGACCCATAAAAACCTGCACCAACAATTAAAAAATCATATTCCATAACTAAAAATTAAAATGATTGAAAAAATGTTCTATTGATTTATCAAAAAAAGTTTTTTCAAATGAAACTTTTTTTCTGTAAACATTAAAATCCATCGATGCCGTATCAAAGTTATTTAAAACATAATCTATTTTTTTCTTTAGATTTTCAAAAAAAATATTTTTCATTTCAGCATCTATTTTATAAAAATTAGGGATTGGAATATCAAATTCATTTTTAGAAGATCCAAATTTTCCAGTTATTATACAACAATTTAATTTTACAGCTTCTCTGGGAATTCTATCCTTGCCGGGATGTAGTCCAAAATCTAAATAAAGTTTAGATTCAGAAATTTTCTGTACCATTTCCTCTCTGGATAAATTTATTAATGGAACAAAATTATAACCTTTATAAATTTTTTTAAATTTTTCAATGTATTTAGAACCTTTCTTGGGATTATAAATTATTGTATTTTTTTTTGAATAATGATTTTCAGTAAATTCATTGTGAATATAATCACCAATGTGGTAATGAGTATACCCTCTTTCCATAATAAAATTTGAGGCATAATAGCTTTGTGTAAAATGATAAAAATCCTTCATTTTATAAATTGAAACTGCATTAATACCTAATAAATATTTTAGTTTATTTTTAATTTGATTTTTGAGAGATAAGTTTTCTTTATTACCTAAATAATTATCAATTGAAGCCCAATAAATAATTTTTTTAGACTTTAAAAATAGTTTTGAAAGTAAAGTTGCAATTTCAGGAAAGATAATGAAATTTTCTTCTAGATCTATTTCATTAAAACTTCCCGAGTAAACAGGACAATTATATTTAGAAAAATACTTAATTGCTTTACCACCACTTCTTCCATTATAGTATGTGATATAAGCATTAAAATTAGAATCTTTTAATGATCTAACTATTTGATGCATGCACTCAGCTCCTCCGGCAACTGAGTTATGAGGGGAAAAAACGTAAATATTCATTTATTTTAAGCTATTTAAATCTGATTTATGGTTAATTAATTCCTAAATGTTTTTTAAAGTTTCAAAAGAAACCACATATTTTAATACTCATCAAAAATTTTATTGGTAATTAAATATGGCTTGACATTTCCTAATTTTCCATCAATATATAAATCAACAATTGAGTCGTCATATAAATCATATATTAATTCTAAATTATATGGACTCCAATCCTTTTTTTGCCATAATTTTCCAGTTCTTTTTTGAGGATAAGTTTCTATTTCACATCCTTCTAAATAAAGTTTAATTAGTTTATTTAAAAAATAAAAACCTTCCTTAAGTGTCTTACATGATAACATATGTAAATTATCTCCTTTATTAATTACAGCTCCAGTTTGGTGTATTATTTCACCTGCATCTATCTTAGGTCTTAGTAGATGAATTGTACAACCAGTAAATTGAGGTTTTAATAAATAAGTTGGCCAAAAATGTGTAATAGCTCCTTTAAAATCAGGTGATAAACCACCATGTAGGTTCCATATTTCACAACTTAAAGAAGTTATAGTATTTGAACTTAAAACATCTATTCCAAATGAAATAATTAATTTTGGCTTTAAATTATTGATAAAGTCAATAGTTTCAGAATCATTTAAATCGTTTGAATTTTTTATTGAAAGATTTTTTTTATCAAATAAATCTTCATAACCAAAAATTTCATTTTCAGCATCTAACCTATTAGAAAAATGTTTTTTATGCAAATACTTAATTCTATCAGGTAAATTTTCATCAGGTTCAGGGAAATGATTTTCTCTGGTTTGCATAACAACTCCATTAAGGAGTTTATTTTTGTTTAACAAATTAATTAAGTAAATGTGTCTTGGGTGATTTCCCGTTAATAAAACTGCTTTCATAGTTTTTTTAAAAGTTTCTTTTTATACAGAGTTTTTGAAATTTTAACAACGTAATCTAATTCTTCACCCAAACGAACTGCTATGTCATTTAAACTGTGCTTTCCATCACAATAATTTAATAAACACATAATTGTTTTTTGCATCCTATTATTATCAGCAACTTTGTCATTGGACTTATAAACTCTAGTTTCTTCTGAATTAATACTTGGGTAAAGATTCCTTGATGATAAAAATAATTCACCAAAACCAATTGAATTGTAGTAATATTCTGATTTATCAATTTCTATAATACAATTTAATATCTCTTCACAACTTTTATAAAATTCTTTAAAGTCTAAAAATTCTTTATTATCCAAAGAATTATGATACTCTTTATGTTCACCATAAACAGTTTTTGAAATCTGAGATATTGGTAAGTTTATTCTAGGTGAATTATATTGTCTTTCATCAGAACCACCAAAGGGAGTAAATTCTCTTAAATTAACTTTGTCAGATTTGTTTAAATTTATAAAATACTTATCAATAATTGAGTCGGAACATTTAGATAATTTTAAACTTAGCTTTTTTGAATTACCACCTAAACAAGTTAAAACTAATCCTGCAATTACATTTTTTTTAATTCTTGGTGTTTTAAACTTAAATAACACAGTGAACCAATAGTCTCAGGATTAATAATAAATCTGTAAGTGAATTGTCTGTTTTTTTTGTTCTTTAATCGATTATATAAATAAATCAAACACAAAGGTCCACTCAATTCATTATTGGCCATGCTAGGGTGACACAGATATGATGTGATTAGTATTTCTTTATTACTAGAACCTTTCAAAACTACTTCACCAATTCTTAAATTACCATCTTTAAATTTTGAATCAATTTTGATTTTATATTTAATATCATTTAAATTTTTGAAATCATTATAAGACATACAAAAACCCCAGTTTTTTTTATAATAGGAAGTGACATATGGAATAGCAGTTGGTTGTGATTTTAATGTAAAAATATTGTTTCTTAATTCCTCAATTGATATAATTTTTTCAATTGGTGAAGAGTAATTCAAGACATGGAGATTATTATTGGCAAAATCAACAATTTTATCACCATTTAATTTTGATATATAAGCTTCTTTAATTTCCCACTCTTGTGGGACATTCCAATCAAAAGCTTTATATCCAGATTTAAAATCATAATACTTGAAAGGTACATGATAACTTAATAATTCAAGGCTTTTTCTGTATCCTTTACCTAATATTGATCTATTTAAAGGAAATAAATCATCAAATAAATTTTCTAGTTTTTTTTTATTCATAATTTTACCGTGTTTGTAAGAATATTACAGTTCTGTCCTATTATGCAAACTATACATATATATTAATCCTAAATATTTTTTTTATGATAATTTATTTTATTAAATCTGTTAAGTCTGATTTATAATGTATCTCTTTGGCTTTGGGGTTATGTCCAAAACTCATATAAGTTGAAATTGAGTGAGATTTTTGAATTATTTCTCTGTCAAAAATCATAAGGCCATTTTCAACTCCGTCATCACCAAAAGATCTAAATTCTTTGGAATTTGAATCACTCATGATTTTTATGGCTTTTGATATGAAACTAGAACTATGACCAGGACAATTTGCTAATATTACAACCATTTTTGAGTATTGTAAGTCAATATGGAAATGCACATATTTTAGAATATTAAATATAGGTTCTTCATCATTACTTAGATTTTTTGATCTTTGAATTGGGATAATTTGTTTTAGCTTTTTTCTCTCTAAAAAATTAAAAACAAAATCAGAGTCAGTAGGAATATATATTTTGCTAATTAATTCATTTTCCAATAGTGGTTTAATAGAGTGCCAAAAAAGAGGTTCACCATCTACTAATTCAAAATTTTTTCCAGGAAATCGATTTGAGTTTTTCTTTATTGGAACTACTCCAATAAAATTTTCACTTTTCATAGTTCAATTTAATTTTTTCAAATATATACCTTTAAATATTGATTTTATAATTTTTAAATTGATTCTTAAACCATTACCAAATCTGTTTTCATCAAATCTATTTCTGCATTTTATGGGAACTTGAATTACAGGTAGTTTATTGTTTAATGCTATAAAAAGAAGTTCCATGCCGATCAAATTATATTTTTCAAATGATTTGTTTTTTATAAACAAAAAACTCTTGAGATTGTATCCTTTAAATCCACAAAGTGGATCTTTTATATTATAAATAAGATTGGTTATGAATGATCCAAATTTTTCAGCAAATCTTTGCATAAAATCTCTTTCACCACAAACTAGGTCAAACGATTGTAAATTGTCATAAAAAATAGTAATATATTTTGGGTCATGTTGACCATCAGCATCTAAAGTAATAGCATATTTATAATTTAATGATTGTGCTTTCTTAATTCCAAAATTAATTGAATAGCTATATCCTTTATTTTTTTTATTAGAATGAACTATTGCTCCATTTTCAAAAGAAACTTTTCGAGTTCCGTCTTTAGAACAATCATCAACTACTAACACGTCACATGTTTTTTTTATTTCAAAAACTAATTTACCAATAGTTTTTTCTTCATTAAAAGCAGGAATAACAACAATTAAATCTTTAATAAATTTAATATTATTCAAAATCAATATTTTTAATATTCTCTCCCTTCTTCTTATTTCTGATTATTTTTTTTCCAATAATTTCGTTTAAATTATAAGGTTGAACTCCATCATTAGGGGAGGGTCTCAGAATATCAATATCGTCTTTTTTAATTATGTCTCCTTTAACTAAACTTTTATTTAGCCATAATGATCGCCTTTGTACAATGACTGTTTCCTTTTCATTATTTTCAACTTTTTTAACTCCATTTCCTAATGAGTTTTCCAGCTCCCTTGTTCTCAAAACCATTTCAGTCCAACTTTTAGGATTCATAGAAAACATATGATCAGGACCAATTCTGTTATTATCATCTGTAAAATGTTTTTCAATAATTCTTGCTCCTAAAGTAACAGCCCCTAAAACAGTAGAATGACCAGGTGTATGGTCACTTAATCCTAAAATTAAATTAGGAAATAATTCAGCATATTTTTTTAAAACATTTAGTTGAATAAATTTAAAGTTTTCTAAACTAGCAGTGTAATTTGTATTACATTGAAGCAATGCTAAGTTATCATTAATACTTAAAGCAGCATTAACAGCTCTTTTAACATCTTGTAAAGTTGATGCACCAGTTGCAAGAATGTATGGTTTATTTTTAGATGCAATATGTTTAATTATTTCAATCCATGTTATATCGCCAGATCCAATTTTATATGCAGGAACAAATGGATCAACTTCATTAACTAATTCAATTGAATATGGACTAGTAAAAAAAGAAATCCCAGCTTTTTTACAAGTTTCTTTTAGTGTTGGTGTCCAACTTAGGTTAACTTCTGCATTTCTATATACCTCAAAAACAGATTTTTTCCATTTGCTTTGGTGAGATTTTTGATCTTTGAATTTTTCAAACCCTTCTTTACTAACTATTGTTTTAGCATTGAAATGCTGAAATTTTGCAGCATCTGCTCCAGCTTCAGCTGCTAGATAAATTAAATCTTTAGCTCTTGAAATGTCTCCATCATGATTAGCTGCAATGTCAGCAATAAAATATGTTGGCTTATTTAATGCAATTTTTTTATTATCTATAATCATTTTTTCTTATTTATTGTATTGTAAATATAATTTTTCAATTTCACTTTCAAGATTAGGCAGTTTTAATTTAAATTGATTTTCAAACAATGAAACATTTGTTCTCATATCTTTAGGTCTTTTTGCATTGAAATTAAATTCAGAAGAATAACCAATCTTAAAATTACTATAAATATTAAGCTTATCAATAAATAATAGTGCAAATTCAGATTTTGATATTCCTTCTTTAGAACCCAAATTAAAAGTGCCTACTACTTTTGAATTAATAATATGATTTGAAATCAAATTGCACAATGTTAAAATGTGTAATGGATTAAAATAAATATCATTGAAAATTGTAATTTTATCTTTGTCAATAGCTGATTTATAAAGCCAATCTGAAAAACTGTTACTATTTAAGTAATTTCTTCCAACAAAATTAGTTCTAAGAATAATTGAATTCAAATCATTACTTATCATTTTTTCTCCAAAATATTTAGTTATTCCATAAACATTTATTGGATTTACTATGTTTTCTAAATGGCTACCATTTCCATTATAAACTTGATCAGTTGAAAAATGTATTAATCGAATTTCAAATTTACAATCAATAATTGATTTAGAAATATTTTCTACTATTTTAGTATTTGAAATAAATGCTTCTAAAGGATTTTTTTCACAATAATCAACATTCGTTAGAGCAACTAAATTTATTATAACATTAGGTTTATTTGTTTTTAAGAAATTAAGTATTTCTTTACAAGAGGTTAAATCAATTAAATAATCTGCTTTTGAATGACGACCATGTTTAAGAACATCATATTTCAACTCATTAAGGTGAGAACACAAGTATGTTCCAAAAAAACCATAAGCACCTAAAACTAAAACTTTTTTAGTTTTCATTAATACTAATACTTTTATTAAGTTTAGAAGATTCTCTTATCGCTTGACAAACCTGAACATTATGAATAGCTTCATCTACAGATGTTTGAAAATTTATATTGTTCTCAATGAAATTAATAGTTTGCATTTTAAAAATTTCGTCCCAATCATCATCAAACTGAATTTCTTCAAAATTTCCTGAATCATCTTTTTTAATTTTAATAACATTACTAATTCTGTCAAACGAAATATTAGCTTTTGAACATATAAACTCAATTTTATCGTAGTTTGGTTTTTGAAATTGATTACAATGAACATCACCTATTACTCCATTTTCAAAAATAAAATGATTGAGACTAAAATCTTCTCCCTCTACTCCACTGAAAACTAAATTTTTGGATATTGAACTTACACTTTTAATTTTACCAGCAAAAAAAATAAGTAAATCAATGTGGTGAGTTAAAGCATCAAAAATTGCACCTCCACCTGAATTAATTTTTGAGTAATAAGTATTTTTATAATCAGGTCTGTATTTTCTAAAATCTTGAGAAAAATTAGATTTAATTATTCTCAAATTTCCAAATTTTCTTGAATCTAAAATATCTTTAATTCTAATAACTCCTTTAGAAGACCTTCTTGGATATCCAACGCATGATTTGACCTTAGATTTTTTTAAAACTAAGTTAAATTTATCTAATCCAACTAAAGTATTTGAAAAAGGTTTTTCACACAAAAATGGGATGTTGTGTTTAATAAGAATTTTACAATATTCTAAATGAGTTTGAGAGGGTGAACAGATTACCGAAAATTCAAAATTAAAAGAATTTATATTATTTAAATTATTTAATATAACATCAATGTAATTAACCTTTTTTAATTTAACGGAAATAACATTATTAAGTTCGTATAGAAAAATTTTATAATTTAAAAACTTTAAGATCTTAATATGTCTAAGTCCTATTCCACCAGCTCCAATGACTAAACAATTTTTCATCTAAATAATATTAAATCCACCATCAACAAAAATATTATTTCCTGTAATGTAACTGGAAGCATCAGACGCTAAAAAAACCGCAACACCTTTCAAATCGTTATGATAAGCCATTCTTTTCATTGGAACTTTTCTATTATAATTTTCTAGAAAAGGTTGTTTTTGGTGATTAAAAAAACCTCCTGGACTAATAATATTTACTCTTACGTTTTTACTAGCATAAAATGAAGCCAAGTATTTTGAAAACATGTTCATCCCTCCCTTTGTATATGGATAGTCAGGCTCTGTTTCAAAATCTGATCCCTCATATATTGACATATCTGGTGCTACCGTACCATAAATTGAGGAAACATTTATAATTGACCCTCCCTTGTTTTTAATCAATTCTTGACCAAAAAGCTTACATGTCAAAAACAAGCCCCCTGCATTGATAGCCATCGACTTGTTCCAGTTTAATAAGGTATCCTCAAAAAAAAGTTTCATAGGTCTAATTACGCCTGAATTAACAAGTACTTTAAGAGGAATTTTAGATATTCTTATTATTTTAATTAAGTTTTTTATATCCTCTTCAGATGTTTGATCTAATTTAAACCCTTCAACATCAAGTTTTTTTTCTTTTAATTTTTTAACAGATTCAGAAAAATTTTCAGGATTAGTAGAACAAATATAAACTTTTGCCCCAGCTTCAGCTAGAGCTTCTGAGATTGGATAACCAATTTTTCCAGCTCCTCCAATAACTATTGCAGAAGAGTTTTTTAATGAAAGTAAATTATTAATATGCATATTAAATGGATCTTAATGTTTTTGGACTAATTTTTAATCCATTATTTTCAATTGAAATTTGACCAGCAATTACTATTTTTGAAATACTCAATATTTCATTCATTTCAATTGGCATTACCCCAGTGTGCAACATATTTGAAAAAGATTTCATCATCTTATGAAAACCATAAAAGAAATCTCCAAATTCTAAAGATGTTGGTGGTTTTTTTTCCGAATAAAAGTTTAATTGAATTGGAAGAGAAATATTTTTTATGAATTCTAAAATAATATTCTGCCCTGAATTATATCTAATTTGAATTATATCATGATCTTTTTTGGAATTTATTGATTGAACAAACTCAATATCAAATCCATAAATTGAACAAATAGCTTCAAGTAAATGATGAGCATAACGAATCCAATTAACTCTGCTAATTCCATGAACAGATTTGTATGAGAATTGACCATATTTCTTAAAATCCTCTAATAGTCTAGAGTATCTCATTGGTGAAGCAGAAAAAATAAGTTGGTTTTTATCAAGCATATTGGTTAGTGATATTAGCTCACCTTTAGTTTTGACTAATTGTTTGTCAATAAAAAGTGGAATTTTTTCTTCAATAAAAGGTTTTATATATTCAAAATGATTTTCTATATCATCTCTCGCTATTATGACAGCATCTACTTTTCCAATGAGATCTAAATAATTAGGAACTATATTAGGAATCTTACTGACTTTTGAAATTTTATAGGATTCTTTTTCGTTTTGAGTCCAAATATGTGTAACCTTGGCATCGTTAATTAAAAATTCATTCCTATGATCCCTAGGAAGATATTCTTTTATGAGTTTAAATGGGCATAAATCATCAAGGGATTTGGAATCATACCCATTAAACATTGCCGACATTGAATATGGATGCCCATTTCCATCATTAATACCAATTATTCCAATTTTTTTCAATTTATAAAGGTTTAAAATTAGGGTCTAAATGATTAACTATTAATTTTCTTAAACTGTCTACCGTCTCCCATTCAGTGTTGTTGTCAGAACTATAAGAAAAATTTTCTTTAACTTTTATTGCTTTAAACTTAGAAATAAAATCTGAAAGATTCCAACTCACTTTAGTTGGTAATATTACATAATAATCTCCAATGTCATATGTATTGTAGGAGTCTGCAGCTGAAATCATTTGCTCGTGAATTTTTTCCCCTGGCCGTATTCCTATTACTACTTTTTTACAAGAAGGAGCAATTGCATCAACAACGTCTAGAATTTTATATGAAGGAATCTTTGGAATAAATATTTCTCCTCCCAATGAGTTTTTAAAAGCATTGATTACCATATCTATTCCTTGTTCAAGGGTTATATTAAATCTTGTCATTTTAGGATGAGTAATTGTTATTTTTCCTTCATGTCTTTTATTAAGAAAAAAAGGGACCACGGATCCGTTTGATCCAATTACATTACCATACCTAACCACTGAAAAAGTAATAGACTTGTTCCCAGTGAGGTTATTTGCTGCTACAAATAATTTATCAGAAGTTAATTTGGTTGCACCATATAAATTAATTGGAGCACAAGCTTTATCAGTTGAAAGTGCTACTACTTTATTAACTCTTGATTCCAAAGCCGCACTAATAACATTTTGCGCTCCAATAACATTTGTTTTAATACATTCATCAGGATTAAATTCTGCAATATGCACATGTTTCATAGCTGCAGCATGAACTACAAAATCCACATCTTCAAAAGCTCTTTTCAAGCGAGCAAGATCTCTAACATCGCCTATAAAATATCTCATACAACCTGCTGATCTGAAAGGTTCTTGATTAGACATAACAAATTGCTTTTGTTCATCCCTAGAATAAACTATTAGTCGACGAACATCAGGATATTTTATTAAAAAAGTTTTAATAAAATTTTTTCCGAAAGAGCCTGTTCCTCCAGTGATAAGAATTGATTTGTTTTTAAACATCGTTTTAAACTTTAAAAATTTTTTTAATTTGATTTTGTTTTTCTAAATAATAATCGTTTGATTGTAAATTAATTAACTCTTTTTTGAAATAAAATTCCTGAGACATTTCAAAATATGAATTTAAACACTTGAGTTTATATATGAAATTATAATAAAAGTTAGTATGAATATCTTCTTCAGTCTTTTTAGATATAATTACAAAAGGAATACACTTTAAAATTGCATAATATAACATAGTGGAACTAATTGAACTGAAAATAAGAACATGAAAACTGGGATTTATGAAATTTTCTATTTTTTTTCTTTTCGGGTTAATTTTGTTAGAATAGTAATTAAAAAAGTAGAATTTTTTTTTTAACAAATCAGTTTTGTTAAAAAAACTAATGATTTCATCATCATTTTTAAAATAGTATTCAATTCCTTTAATTGTATACTTAAGATACTCATTAAGTTTAGCTTGTCCAACTATAATGAATTTACTTTTTAAAAGAATTTTTTCAGAAAAATATTTTTTATTTTTTTTAAATCTTGTCGGACCTAAATTTTCTTTGCCAAACCAATAAAAATATTTGTTACTAAAATTAAGCTCATAATTTTCAAATTTATTTACTTTAAAAAAACCATAATTAGATCCATGCTGAAACCCATGAAAATATAATTCTGTATTCAAAAAAAATATTTTTATAAAATTGTAGTTTGTTATAAAAACTAAAGGAGAACCATAAAGATATATGTTGTTGGAAGCAAAAGGAATATCAAAGTTCTTTGAAAAAAAAGTGTTTGGTAAAATTTTAAAAAATGAATCTTTAAAATCATTTTTCTTATAATTGGTAGAATCTATTTTGTCTACAAATGTGTTTTTAAATTTTTCATCAAAAATTTTAATTTCATTGACATAGCTAATAAATATATTAGATTTAAATAAATCAAATTTATTACATAATGATTCAGAGCCGGTATAAAATATTTTTTTTAATGGTAAACAAAATAAGATTAAATTTTTTAATATTTTTTTTAAAAAATTTGTTTTTGATATTTTATCAAAATCATTTCTTTGAGTCGTAAGAAATTTATTAATATTGACTTTTTCAATTTCATTAATATTAATTATTTTTTTATTTAAATAAAATTTATTTAAATAAAAAAAATCGTCTAGCCAATAACTAAATATAAGACTAAGTTTTTCGATGTTTTTTGACTTTCTTTCTTTTAAAAAATGTATGTATGTTTCTAAAATATGAATCCTTGTATTCACAAATTTTAATTAAAGTCTATTAATCAATTTTGATTTCTTGAAGAACCCTTTTACATCAAATACAGGTTTATCTTTAACAAAATCATCAAGATTTAGTTTATTAAATTCTTTATGACTAACTGCTAAAATCGCTGCATCAAAATTTATTTTCTTTGGAACACTCTTTAGTACTTTTAATCCATATTCTTTAAAAACTTTATCTGAATCTACTAATGGATCAACAACTGTTAAATTGATGTCATAGTCTTTAAGTTCTATTATAATGTCAATTACCTTTGTGTTCCTAAAATCAGGACAATTTTCTTTAAATGCAAATCCTAAAATTATGACTTTAGATTTAATGATTTGAATAGAATTTTTTATCATTAATTTAATAACCTCCGAAGCAATGTATTTACCCATGCTATCATTAAGCTTTCTTCCAGCTAGAATTATTTCTGGGAAATAACCAACTTCTTGAGCTTTTTGTGCTAAATAGTAGGGATCTACTCCTATGCAATGTCCGCCAACTAAACCAGGTTTAAAAGGTAAAAAATTCCATTTAGTTCCAGCTGCCTCTAATACCTCTAAAGTATCAATATTTAATAATTTAAATATTTTTGCTAATTCATTAACAAATGCAATGTTAATGTCTCTCTGAGAATTTTCTATAACTTTAGAAGCTTCAGCAACTTTTATGCTTGATGCTTTAAATGTACCTGCAGTTATTATTGATTTGTATAGATTATCTACCCTAATAGTTGTTTTATTATCTGAGCCTGAAGTTACTTTTTTAATTTTTGTTAAAGAATGGACTTTATCACCTGGGTTGATTCTTTCCGGACTATAACCCACAAAAAAATCTTTATTGAAGATCTTATTACTAAATTTCTCCAAAATATTTACACAAATTTCTTCCGTAGCACCTGGATATACAGTGCTTTCGTAAACTACTACATCGTCTTGATTTAAGAATTTAGCAACTAGTTTACTTGCAGAAATTAGTGGGGTAAAGATTGGTCTATTATTGATGTCAACCGGAGTTGGTACTGTAATAATATAAAAATTACAATCCGAAATACTCTCACTATCATCTGAAACAGAAAAAAAATTATTCTCTAAAACTTCTTTTAAATCAATATCAGCCACTTCATTAGTATTATCTATTCCGCAGTTTAGTTCATTGACCCTTAAGCTATCAATATCAAAACCAACAGTTTTGTATTTTTTTCCAAATTCTACTGCCAAAGGCAAGCCAACATAGCCTAAACCTATTACAGCAATTTTAACATTTTCTAACATTTTATCTAAAAATTTAAGTGTTTTTTTCTGAATTATTAATTAATAACTCAAAGTTACTTTAAAACTATTTTCTATGTTGTTTTGATATATTTTTTTGTTTTTTTACCCATTCAGATAATTTATGCGTGGGTCTCCAATTTAATAAACTTTCAGTATCAGATTCAAAATATTCACTTACAAATCTTTCACCCTTCCTTTCTTTAATTAACTCCCATTCACCAAACATTTCAGCTAAATCTATAATTGAAGTATTTAATCCTGTTCTAAAGTACCATTCATAATTCTTATTTATATTAATTATTTCTGAAATCCCATTAACAATATCACATACGTGTGTAAAATCTCTGGTTTGTGTTCCGGGTGACACAACAGTACATTTTTCGTTATTTAAAAATTGCCTTTCAAAAATTGCCACTACCGTTGAATATTTACCCTCATATATTTGCCTAGGTCCGTAAACATTAAAAAAATAGGTGATTTCAAATTGTAGATTAAACCAGCTATTATAATTTTTTATTAATTCAACCATTTTAGCTTTCATCCAAGCATACGGAGATAAATTCTCGTCTTTTCCCATATTTCCAAATTTAGATGAAGATGCAGAATAAATAAGTTTAGCTTTACATTTTAAAGCATAATTTAAAACTTTAGGAGTTCCATTTAAAATGGATTCAGAAACAAATTCTATATCATCAAAAGAATAAACTATTCTAGAATATTCACCAAAATGAAAAATAGTATCAAATTCTTCATCTTGAAAAATTTCAAATATGTCCCAAGTATATCCATTTACGTATCGAACTCCTTTTAAATGATTTTTTTCTGTACCAGAAATATAACAATCAAGTGATGTTATTTCGTTATTCTTATCTAATAATAATTTTTCAATTAAATTTGTGCCAATAAATCCAGCGCCTCCTGTTACAAGTATTTTCATATGGTAATCTATTCTTTTATAGTTATTTAAATTATTTCAATTAAAGTTCGATTCTAAAATATTCAATTTCATTTAATCTACTGATTTAACTTGTTTTCTTAACCCAGTCGAAGAAAAACGATGATCTCTTGAATTAAAGTAAATTTCTATTCCTTTTTCTTCACAATAAGTTCTT
>MDTG01340011.1_pt1 | contig 26241 bp, 19 predicted proteins | sample 811421 | NCBI WGS metagenome assembly MDTG01 (sample SAMN05326645, study PRJNA326480) | marine metagenome | isolation source: seawater | place: Pacific Ocean: South East | collected 2011
GAACGAGAACAATAACGGGGTGGAGCGGAGAAAAGAGAGGGACGGTGGTCGTGTGATGATGATGATGATGATAACGAATCCCCTAATAACATCGAGAAGGAGGATAGCTTTTCAAGCGCGTTTTGTGACGCATCGCCATCGGTACCAAAGAAACGGCAGATCTGATGCGAATGTAGCGCCAACCAGAGCCCATTCCGGCACTTCGAACAACAACAACTACGACGACGACGACGAGAGTAGCGTGACGAAACGATTAAACCAAATAGAAACCGTCTTTCTCATAGTCTTCAACTTGGGCGAACCGAACGAAGCGTTGTACACGACGTCTTCGAGACATGCAGATATACCTCGCAACGACTTTCTATCTTTTGTTTCAATGCAAGATGCGATTAAAGCGTCTGTTTTAATAAGCGACCAAACAAATTTGATGCCAGTCGTCGAGAGCGTGAGTGTGGATGTGGTGTTGTTTTTGTGCTCGAGGAGTGGCTTCGGGGTGGAGTTGGTCGAAGAAGGGGAGATATGGACACCGCCCGGCGTGGTGATTGAAGACGAAGAGTCTTTGTGTGAAGATAACGGAAGTATTGATGGAAAAAAAGAAGATGACAACAATGAATTAGCGATATCCTCAGCGGATTTAGAGAAATATTTAGCAGACGGAGGATCTTTTCGGGAGGAAATTCGAGAACAGTTTTACGCCATGGAGGAAGAAGAGGAAGAAGAAGAAGAAGAAACAGTTAAAACCGAACTCGATGACGCACGACGTACCGCCGCCTACGCGGTCCAATCCGCCGCGACCAGACCACTCAAAGCTTTATCCACCGCGTTCGAGCGCACGGCAAAACTCTCGACTTTAAAGTATATTTTGCAACGCAACGCGAATAGAGTCTCAAAAACAACAAACAGTGCGTTAATGAACGCGTTACAAAACCTTGCCATCGCTCGCGTGATTAAAAAGAAGCAAGATGGAAAAGAAAATTGACAATGCGTTGTAGGAAGTAAATAACATGAAGTAGAAAATGTAACCGCTCGCTCGCTTTCGATTTATGAAATATTTCACGAAACGTGAAATTTTATTCAAAACTTGACTCACCCCAAGTGATGCCAACCACCACCGCCTCCACCACCATTCTCCTCCTCCTCCTCCTCCAGCTTCTCACCATCACTGTTCATTTGTCATCTGCAATCCGCCCGATAACTAAAGCCGATTCGCGACAGTTGGCTCCAACCTCCATTCACCTCCAAAACTCTACTTTTCTCGAGGAGTTTTCCAATCTTCCTCCACAAAGCTTCTGTTTATTGGAGTTTTATGCGCATTGGTGCCCCGCATGCAGAGCGTTTGCGCCACAATACGAACTCGTCGCGCAATACTTCAATGTTGCCCCAAGGCCTCAACCGGAAATCACGGTATTTTCCATCGATTGTGCGGAAGAGCAAGAGTTGTGTTCGAGATGGAAGATTAATGGGTACCCGACAGTGTTTTTCGGGTCAGCAATTGAGTTTGCGGGAGAGCGAACGAAAGACGTGAAACAAATTGAATGGAAAGAAAAGCGGACGAAAACAGGGGCGAAACAAATTGTTGAGTTTGCGGGGGGATTAGTGAGGCCGAGTACGGTGTATGATTTTAGTTATGATGAGACGACGACGACATCGAAGACGAAAGAGAACGAAAATTTAGCGCGCTTGGCGTTTCAAAACGACCAGAAGAAAGGATTGGATTATAAAACCGTGCGGACAATGGCGAGTAAAAATGATTTAGAAAGGGCGACGGTGGAGATGTGGAACCAGATTGTGTACGATGCGGAAATCGCGAGTCGAGAATTGAACGAGTTGAGTAATAGTAATAGTCGTTCTTCGAATCATGCGAATCCATTAGAAGATGCACAAGGAGATGTGACGCATTCGAAGCCCGTGGATAAGGCGAGAGGGAAAGTAGAAACGATCAAGAATGCAATCGGTTCGCTCATTCATGCTTTTTCGAAAACGCATCCGATTGCGGAATGCCGAGCATCCTTTAGGGGATTGCTTCCCGGAGCCGACGGCACCGAAGGCGAAGAGGAGGAAATAGAAGATGAGAGTGGTAGTAACAGTAGTAATGGTAATACAGAAGACGAAGAAAAAGAGTTGGAAGGCGCGGATGATCCATTGTTAGCGATGGCATCGTCACCATCATTGCGAAACGGTAAAAGAAGGAAAAGGACAACAATTACCATTCAGCACCATCTCTTCTGGGATGACAAAGCGAACGGTCTTTCCCAATTTGCGTCGAAGACATTCACGCCGTGTGGACGTGTAAAAGCACCTGAATGGATCGATTGCAAGCCATCCTCTCCGAGTTCTGGTTCTCGGGGATACACATGTGGTGTTTGGATGTTACTTCACGCCACCGCTCTTCGATCGAAAGAGCTCGACAAACACCAAGGAGGTCATGTCTGGTACGACGCGTTTGTAAATGGGTTCATTCGCAATTTTTTCAACTGTCTCGAGTGTCGCGAACACTTTTTGAAAATGGCTGAAGAAACGAAAGGATTCGAAGTTGAAAGTCCAGAGGAGATTGCGTTTTGGATTTGGAGAAGGCACAACGACGTCAACGAGCGATTGGCGACAGAAGGCGACCCGGCGGGCGATCCCAAATTCCCCAAGCGGCAATGGCCAGACGTTCAATCTTGTGCAAAATGTCGACACACGGATGGTTCTTGGAATGACGATAACGTCATGAAGTTTTTAAAGGTGTATTTCTTAGCCAACGAAAAACCCCGACCGCGTTCGACGCGAGCGAAATTGGTTAAAGTGAAGGCATCGCCGCTGTCGACGTCAAGGTTGTCGACCCGAAAGCGAAGAGGAGGACAAGGAGTAAACGGAACATTTAGCGTTCTCGCGAAAATTTCATTCGTCTTCGCCGTCTTATCTTTCATCCTTTACTATTTGCACTCTAAAGACAAGCTTCCTGTAGTCTTTCAACGCTTTCAACGGAAGCACATGAAGCGAGTGTTTGATGATTGGCCGTAAAGAGGGAAGAGTGATAAAAATCTATCTATACATGTGCTAAAATACAAAACTACAAAAGCTATAGCTAGAACAAACTATTTCGTTTCAAACTTACTCGCTTCCCCTAAAACAATCCTCTTATTCGTCTCCACGATTTGCCCGTTGCACACCATCTCGTCTAAAATCATGTACACCGAATCCAAGTGAAACATGATGTCCAACTCGCACACGTTTCCAAAGTGCCAATCTAAAGTCTCAACGAAGCAATGTATGAAGTCCATCATGCTCAATTCGTTCTCGTCGTCATCCACACCCACGATAAAAAATAAAGAAGCGTATCTTCGATAGCATATTTTGTATTTATTGTGTCGTAAGAAAGCGCAATACGAGTGTTTTCCTTTGGCGTAATCTGATCCTCTCGAGAGAGATTTGCGTACGATTTCACTTTCCAATTGTCTTTTCTCCGCCGAGTGAATGGATTCCGTGAAATATTGAGCCAATCGCGTTTGGCCTTGTTTATTGACCAGAAGAATGAATTTAATCGCCATTCTGCGTGTGCACGCGTGCCGCAATCGCGTGAATTGTGTGCCTGTATTCGATTGAAATGCGTCAAATTTGTGGCCGTTACACTTTCCGAAAACGTCGTTTTGGATTCTTCATTTCTGCGCTCAGAAGCGAATGTCGAACAACAATCGGACGCCAACTCTGTCCGCCGCGTCGGCTTTAGAACGACCTCGACGCTATCCAATCATAATAAACGTCTACGATTTAAACGAAATCAACGATTACACATACAACTTCGGCCTCGGGATATTCCACTCCGGAGTCCACGTCCACAACAAAGAGTGGTCGTTTGGAGGTCACGAGTTTCCAACGAGTGGGTGTTTCTATTGCGAACCGAAAGCGGTGCCACCCCCGGCGAAATTCAGAATCTCACAATGCGTAGGATTCACAACGAAAAGCGAACGAGAAGTGGAACGAATCGTGCGCGTGTTAGGCGCGGAGGAATTTTTAGGTGATAGGTATCACTTGCTGTTGAGGAATTGCAACCACTTCGTCGAGCGTTTGATCGAGGAACTCGTGGATGAGAGTTTAGAGGAGAATCAAGGGTTGAATTTGAGCTTGTCTGGTATTTTGTACGGTAACAATAGTAGTGAGAATGGCGTAGCAAGTAAGAGCAGATGTCCGTCATGGATTAACCGGTTGGCAAGAGTTGCCGTGGTAACGAATCGGTTCGCGCCGTGTTTGTTACCAGTGGCGATTCGACGAATAGCGAATGTTCCAGCTCCTGGTCAGTTTAGCACGATAGATGGGAATAACAACGAGGAGGAGGAGGATGTTTTTGAAGGCAGTGAAGCAATCGAGCGGGCGGTCTTAATTGCGCCGGGAAATCAGAGAATGTGATGTAATATGTTGCATGCGTTTAGATAGTAGGTATTATTTAGTCATAGAGCATTCTTCTAATTCACAGCCAGTTTGATAAGCCAGAGGACATGGCGTTGATGTGTTTGTCGATGAGATCATCCGTTTTATCTCGCTTGTCGCCTCGATGTTTGCCCTTTTTGTTGGTATTTTCAATAACAACGGGTGTAGCAACAGGTTTCGAAGCAATTACAACTTTCCTCGCCTTTTTGTTGTTTTCACTCTCGGTATTCTTTGCTGCATGCTCTTGTTTGCGCTTTTTGAACTTGTCCGTGATTTCATTGTTTGTGTTTTGCATATCGCCGTTTCCGTCATCACCGTTTTGTGCCTTTTTGCGCTGCTCGTTTCTCAACTTTTTCCGTTCCAAGTTTCTTTGAACTTTCTTTGCCACGCGCTCAGATGGGAACGTTCGACTTTCGATGCTATCTTTTCTACGTTTGTTTGGGCGCTCGTCGTTGTAGTCGCAACTCGAATTATTACGTTTCTTTCGTAACTCGCGATCGGACTTCCTCTTTTCCAATTTTTTTACCGCGCGAGCGTCTTCTACCGCAAACTCAACAATCGGACGTTTCTGTTTTGAAAACACTTCTGGATTGTTATTCATCGCTCTCAGCGCCGTCATGGCTTCCTCATGCGTGTTGAATTCTACAAAACCAATACCTTTGTGCTTCTGAATCCCTGTTTCGATATCCATTCCTTTACCTTTCGAGGCGTCGACGAGCAACTTACAGTTGACAATTTTTGGCGTCGAATTCTTCGAGGCTCGCTTTTGCGTTGCATCCAAAAACGCGCGCTTTAACAATTTCGAATCAAAATCAGCTGGAACATTTCTCACGGACAATCTTGTTTTCGAGATGAAATAATTTGGATTTTTCAAACGCGCTTGACGCTCTGCGTCGCCCCGCTTTCGCTTTTCCATGTCTGATTTCGAAACACCATCCGCGGCGGGCGAATTTTCGTGTACCTGGCCTTCCTTCGCTAAATATAAGTTTCGTCTGTCTCTTTCTTCTTTATTGTTGCTTTTCCAATGCTTCGCTTCTTTTTGCATCATCTTCGCCGCATCTTCTTTGGACACCGCGAGCGCTATGCTCACTGGTCTTCCAGCCACGAGTAAAGGTGTCCTTCTCGAGGCTGCTAGGTTTGTTCCCTTCTTATTTTTTTTCATTTCTTGGGCAGTAATCGTAGTTTCCATGTCGCCGCATCTATCGACGCACTTCTTCGCGGAAGCCTCGTCCCAGAAATCACAAAAAGCGACGCCTTTCGAACGGTTAGTAATTTTCTCGCAAACAATGCGACACGATTTGATTCTCCCGAACTGTTTCAGTTTAGCTTCCAGTTGTTCTTTGGTTGCGTCTAAAGGAAGGTTCCGGATGAAGATAGTTCGGTTTGGTGGTTGCTGGTTCGACGGTTTATTTTCTTTGTTAAATCTGTCCGGCATTTTTTCTTCTGATTCTGATGCCGATTCGTTTACTTCATCATCATCTTCATTAGAGGACGTCGTCGTCGTCGACGACGACGATGATGACGAACTGCTGCTACTTGATGACGACTCGTCTTCATCAATATCATCACTGTCGTCGTCGATATCATCATCGTTGCCACCATCATCATTATCATCATTCACCGCATCATCCTTCTTCTGCGCCTCTTGCTCCACTAACACTTGGTTCTGCTTCTCCTGTCGCTTCGAGAGGGCCAAGTCCACGGCCACAACGCGCCCGGCAATTTTCTGCCCGTTTAATTTTTCTACGCAGTTCACGGCATCTTTGGCGGTTATGAAAGCTACGAAAGCAAACCCGCGCACTTTCTTTGTCTTTTGATCGATTGGAATGGAGACGTCCCAGACAAACGCATTCTCGGAAACGTGTTTTGCAATCGAATCTCTTATTTGTTTCTCAGTCGCGTGAAACGCCAAGTTTCGTAAAATTACTCTGTGTTTCTTAGGATTGGCGCCTTCACCGACTAACGCGCGACACCACAAAACATCGTCGTCTGTGTTCGCGTCGCCGTCGCGTTCGCCCTTCGCTCGTTTTTCAAAGTTGAGTTTCTTTTGCTGTTTATCTTTCTTCGTTTCCTCAAATTTGAACTTATGTAAGCGCTCAACGATTGCTTGCACGTCCTCTTCTCGTTCGAGTTTGAGTAGAACGACGCCTCGGGTGGCTCCATCTTCTCTGATTTTGTATCGTTTACACGTCTGGTCATCCGCCGATTTGTCTTTACACGCTTGTTCGAGCCGCTCAACTAAAACTTTCATGGAATCTTCAGACACATTCTTCTTCAAATGTTTATCTGTTCTAAAGAAATGTTTCACTTTCGCCGCGTCCACGCCTTTAATTTCACCTCCTATTTTCAAACCAGCGATTACGACTGTTTTCTTCTCATCTAGAGTCCTCGGTGTCGTCGTCGTCGCGGTCGAAGCCGAGGCGCCTTTCGATTGTCGTATTCGCTTTTGTTTTTGCTCCTCTTTCGTGGGTTGTTCGTCCTCCTTTTCTTCTTCTTTCTCTTTCTCGTCGTCTCCTTTTTCTTTTTCTTCTTCTTGTTTCTTTTTCATCTCTCGTCTCAACCGTTTCCTTTCTTTAAAATCCACCTTTTCCTTCTCCTTGCTTCGTAAGATGCCAATTTTCCGTCCTTCGATTTCCAGCTTCATGTTATGTTTTAACGCCTCCTCCACGTCTTCTTTCATCGAAAACGACACGTACCCGAACCCTCTGTGCACGTTCGTCCCTTTCTCCCTCGCCACCCACGCTTGTCGAACGAGTCCAATTTCCGAGAAGGCGTTTTCCAGCGCCTCGTCCGTCGTCGTGTGCGGTAAGTTTCTCACAAACACGTCTCGATTTTCCTTCTTCGTCTTCTCTTTCAAAGTCGCGTTTTCATTCACCACCACATTTTCGTCGTCCTCACCACCATCGTCCACTCCTCCTCCTCCTCCTCCTCCTTTCTTCTTCTTCTCCCGGTTCTCTTCTTCGACGAACACCACCATGTCGGCGCTTCTTCTTCTTCTTCTTCTTCTTTCAAAAGCGGCGTTCTTCTTCTTCTCGAAGCGTCGTCGTCGTCGTCGTCGTCGTCTGCCGCCAAAAGTAACCTCCTCTTGTCTCGTGTGTCTCTTTTTTTTGTCTCTTTTTTTTTGGGCGGCCATTTAGGGTTTGAAAACAGATATATTTAGGGTTTTATTTTCTCTTCTTTGTTTGTCTCTTCTCTTCGTTTGTGTTTGTGTCTCTTCTCTTCGTTTCTTCTTCGACAATAAATACATTGCATGTCTTCATCATTCATAAGTACGGTAATTATTCTTTGACAAAAAGTATTCACGCGAACACCCCACCGAAGACTTTTTATACTAATACGTAAAGAAAGAGGAAAGGAGAGGATGGCGCCGAGGGCGAGCGCGGTGTTTGCGTCCCGAGGACGAGGACTCCTTTCGTCGTTTTTTCGGTGTGCTCTTCCTCGAAGCACGAACCAACGCGAAGTACGTGGACGATGCCGCTTTTGTGTAACGTCGTGGGAGGAGGAGGAAGCGAAGCGATTTTACGGCACCTCTGCGCGACCACGTGGACGTGGAAAGACCGCGACGACGTCATCGACATCGTCGTCGAGCCAGGACGACCATGGTTCTTTACGCGCGAAGACGAAGAGACGGAATCCTCGAATGTCGGTGATTGAAGCCGTATCGGCCGCGATTGGCTCCTTTGCCATTGGCTCCTTAGCGGCGTATCTCGTAGAGCAACAAGAAGAAGAAGAACGACAACAACAACAACAACAAAAGGAACGAGAAGAAAAGGAGAAGAGACAGAACGATACAAACGAGAAAGAGAAGAAGACGAAGTCGTCGACGTGGAGGATATTCAAAGAGGCGAAAGCTGAAGCGGCGGCGTCTCCTGCGAAGAGGATTAGAAACGGTAAGGTATGCGCGCGAAACGCCGTCGACGAACGCGGTTCGATCGAAACGCGAGTTAGGGCGTCGTATAAAGATAACGTATGCCACGTCATCGACTTTTTAGACAACCAGCCAGGAAGGAGGAAGGCGTAGAGAAAGGGAGACACACACGATGATTGAGTAGGAACATGTAATACTATCGCTGTACGTATAGACATCCGCGCGTCGCTCTCGATCGGGCGCTTTCGCCCAAAAGGTCTCTCTTTTGGGTTCTGGAGGAGAGTCAATTTCCCTCAGTAAAGACCCGCGTGCGCGAAACCCGCCGCGCGCTCCATATAAAAAAAGAATGTCATCGGCAACCTCTTTGCTCTTGAAAGATCTTCCATCTAAAACTCGAGCGTTGCGTCTCTATCGTCACTCTTTAAAGACGTGTCTTTCGTGGTGCGTCATGAGAGACATTTTTTACACGGAACGCGATCGGATTCGACACGAGTTTGAATCCAACCGAGACTTGACTTCCGCGCAAGCGGTGAAGAAAATCGAGGAAGGATTCGAAACGTTAGATTCCTACGCGCACCCGGACCCGTACATCATACCTACTATGTATGGTGGATCGAAATACGCCAGGAATCCCCCGGTGCCGGGGGAAGTGCGCGTTATTAGAGATTTTGGAAGGGAAAAGGAAAGCATTCCAAAGTAAGAACGAGAGCGCGTGTGAATGTACTAGTAACATTAGTCCGTAGCAGATTGTATCATATCAGAAAAGAGTACTCGATCTGAGTTTTATTACACGAGTGGCACTTTCGATGAGAAGAATCGTCGTCGGAGAGAGTTTCCTTTAACTCTAAGTTTCTCCCTCGTTGTTGTGAAACCCTCCTCCTCTCACTTTTACGAGCTCTTTGGATGTGCTCTAAGTATTACGAATGAAGCTAATGATTTTCTATCTAACTACGGCGTATCTGGCGTATTCGCTGCTCCTAAACCTAGCTCTCGGCCCATCGCTGGCCGGAGTCCCTGCCGGCGAGTAAATATGCACTTGCCGAACATGCGTATCTCGGCCGTTTTGATGGTTTTGGAGAATACATATTTGAATAAAGAACGCTCTGATTGGTGCTTCGCACGATTCTTTTTCCAAATACTCCATACCACTATTTTTCAACTGTTTCTTCGAGCCGTAGTGCGCCTGTATGTCTTTCAATTTCTCTTTGTCTAATCGGGTCGTTCGCACGCGTTGCCACCCGTGCGGTTCGTTCAACGTTTTCGTCGCCACATCTTTCAAATCTCGGTAGGAGTTCCCAGCTCGAATGACAATCTTACTCGGCGTGTAACTCTCGTCTTGTTTATAATTCGTATATATCGCCACCTCGCACACGTTCGCTTTCTTTTGAAACTGACAATTGATAAAGTGCGGCTGCGCGCCGTCCGATTGCCAATACGTCTTCAAGTTTCCGTCTCTCAGAAGCTCGACGCCGTTGCCTGGTTTACTCGACGTCACCGACCACACCGCTTCGTCCCCAATCTCACGCACGTTGCGTTTCGCCGCGTGCGCTTTATCGTGGAACGTATCTGCTCGTTTGTCGGCTTCTTGCGCTTCTCTATTACTCGTCGCATCATGTTGCGTTTGTTGCTCGTTCCCGTTCCCGTTGTCTCCGTTGTCAGCAGTTCGTTGCTCTTCGTTCGTTGGCACATCGTTATCGTCGTTGTTGTTTGCTCCTGGAGTATCATCGGTGTTATTCGCACCACCGCCACGGCCTGCATCTTCTACCGTGTCGTCGTGGATCGTTGCGTCCTCGTCGTCGTCCGAATCGTCCTCCTCGTCCTCGTGTCGATGTCGTCGCTCCGTGCCGGGAACGTTTTGGATTCGTCTTCGTCGCGTTCCATCGTTCAAATCATCGTTCAGGTCGTCGTCGGTATCCTCCTCATCTTCCCCTTCCCCCGAGTCATCCTCCTCATCTTCATCATCTTCATCATCATCTTCCTCCGAATCTTCCTCTTCTTCCTCCTCTTCCACGTCTTCCATGTCTTCCATGTCTTCCATGTCTTCTTCAACGTTCATTTTTTGCGTGTCTTTTTGAAATTTCGTGTGACGATTGGAAATATATATACACAAAAAAGGGCAAGCGCGTGCGCGTTACAAGTATCTATCTACAGCGTCGTTCGCTTCTTCTCCTCTCTCTGCTTCACTTACTTGTTGCAATTCTCGCATTTCTCTTTGCGTTCGATCGTACTCATCGTCCTCTTCGTCCTTTTCGTTGTGTTCCGTCGACACCAAGCCCGACGGTCTCCGTTGGTCCTTTTCTTCCGGGAAGTTTTCTCGAGCAAAATCATCGCCGACGAGGAGGTGTAATTCGTCTCTGTCTTCTTTCGAGAGCGACATTAGATAGTTCGCGCAGCCGTCGTTGACGGTCTTCCTGCAGTTTGGACACGAGGCCGAGGATTTGAACAGCCACTCTTTGGCGCAATTTTCGTGGAAGAAGTGATTGCAATCCAACGTGAGCACTCGGTCTTCTTGTTCGAAATCGACCAAGCATATGGCACAGGCATTTTGAAGCGTGTTTGGAGTAAGTGGGCGTCCATTGCGCGTGACCAGGTCGGACTTTTGGAACGAAGTGACTCGGACAATTAATTCCGATAACGGGACGCGATTGGTGTACACGTGTAAACTATCTTCCAAGAGTTTGTACGCCAGCATCATGCGGTTTTCCATGACATTTTCAGCAAAAATGCCTGTTCGAACAGCTAAGCGAAGTTTCTCGTCACTTCCCACGGGGTCTAACATAATTAAGCGCCAAATTAATGTTGTGAGCGTTGAGATTTTATCACTCATGTCGGCGTGCGCTTTATGTTTGAGTCTTCGTCGCTTGCTCAGGTCGATGAGTTTGTCTCTCGGCGTCGCAAATATTTTGTTTTGGAGTTCCATTGCGGTTTCGCGAAGACTGGCGGATAACAGTTCGGTTTCAGATATAGCAATATCCCATAATTGGTGCCATTGGATCTCCCAGTCGACGTGGAGCTGTTCAAGCTCCATGTCGCTGTTCATCTCGAGTTCAGCGCGCCTCTCGATGGAAGTTTTCGCTCGATCATCATGTCTGTATTCCACGAAATGCGAACGGTAAAGGTGAGGATGCAACATCATCATCGTGCGTATCTCGGGCTCATCTTCCAAGCTTCCCGGTTCTATCTCCAGCTCATCGTAATAAACATGACCGCCAAGGCTATTATCTTGACACTTTGCAATTTCTTCCTCGTCGCTTTTCAAGCACACGGAATCTTTCGGGAACGATAGCAGTCTCGTTGATGAGACCAAAACACCCATCATTTGTCTTTTGTGGTATTCGTATTTTGACGGCAGATTTTTAGCGTACAGCATCGCGTCTTTTATGCTCGGTAGAATATCGCGAGACAGTGCCCAACGTTTACGCTGGAGGTGATAATCTCTCAGCTTTCTGTTTTGTAACAGTGGTATCATGCGCGCCTTGTAACGTTCGTCTTCTCGGTCTATTGATATTTTGCTTCCCTCCTCGTTCTCTTGATCTATCTTGATCTTGCTATCCTCTATCAGCTCATTCATGAACTCTTCCACGATATCTTCCGCGTTTGGTGTCCATTTCGCTATTTTTAACTCGAACAAATTCTGTGTATCATTGGCCGGTTCGTAGTGGCCTTCGCTCCCTCGAATCATCTGTCGAACTTTCCCTCGAATAACGCCGTTTGGAAAGATTTGTCCGTCGCAAAGGGTTTCGTTGTCGCGAAATGATATGTTCAACTTATCTTCTTCTTTGTTTCTATCATCATCATGTTCTTCTACGTGTAAATAGAACGTCTGCTCGTCGCCTTGCGCCGAATGCGTACATACCAGACGTTCTCTCTCTTCGTCCCAAAACAACACGCGAAACGTATACCTCGATTTCTTATCGCTTCCTGGAATCCAAATCGATCCAAACCAAACGCGCCCGGGAATGAGAATAGATCGCAGTCCTCTTCTATGCTCTGTAGGTACCGCGCTTCCATCCGCGCTCATTCGCCAGTTTTTGGGAACAGTCAGTTTTCGAACTTCTTTCGTCTTTTTGGGATCGGCCCAGACGCCACTCGTTGTAGCTTCATTTTCTTCAGTATATTCTTCCTCGTCGAACTCATCCTCAAAACCAAAAGCAATATTGCGTCGCAGTTTCACTCTTGATATTAACTCGTCGAATCGCATCCATTGCCTCACGTTCTCGTCGTCCATTTCTTCACTGCCTTCCTCTTCTCTCTCTATATCTCTTTCGTCTTCATCTGCGTAGTACTGCACTCGGACCGCGCGCTGCACATCAAAGTCGCTTTCCACGGCACCAACTGGTAACTCTTCTCTGGCGTCTTCTTCTTCTTCTTCTTCTTCTTCTTCTTCTTCTTCTTCTTCTTCTATCTGGTTTCCCAATGCAACTCTGTCACCGTCACCATCCTCGTCTCCGGGTGGTAAAATCTCTTCCATTGCTCGAGCGAGCAACGCGGCGGTGCGGTCTGCCGTCAGGAGACCACCGTGTTCGTCGTTCGCGACTCTTTGTAACCCTTCCGCCACATCCTCGTTTCCGGGTGGTAAAATCTGTCCCATTACTCGAGCGAGCAACGCGGTGCGGTCTTGTACATAACTGACGTAATCCTGCACGGCTTCCTCGGGCCTCAGAGCAGCTCCGTCCGCGTCGTCGTTTGCAGATGAATGCGTTCGTCTTTGAGCGCTCCCAGAAGAAGACGCAACTCGTGACGCGTCATCTAACACGGCATTCTCCGGTGGTGTCGGGGGTGGTTCTTCACCCGCCGCGTCGCGAAACCGACGCGCGGAAAAGCGCCGACGAAGACCACTTCTTTGCTGAGCTTCTTCTTCCTCCTCCTCGTCGTCCTCGTCATCCTCGTCATCATAATCAGCGCGCATTTTGATATCTTTTTTTGTGAGGAGAAAACGAAACAACAGAACACCGGCGTGAGGAGTAACGTATTGTTTTTAGTCGAATTACAAATAATTACATGTAGAAAATTACTTTTGCTGCTGCAAAGTTGAACTCAACCAGTTCATGCCGTCCCACAGACCGTCGCCAGTAATCGCAGAGGTTTTGAATATCGCCCACGGTCTGGTTTTAATGTTGTGCAAATCCAAGCCTTCGCTGACTTCGGCTTCGGACAAAGCGCCGGGTAAATCCTGTTTGTTCGCGTAGACTAGAACAGCGGCATCCCGCAACTCCTCTTCGGCTAAGATCGCATGAAATTCTTCTTTGGTGGTAGCTAAACGTTCGGCGTCTGCAGAGTCGACGACGTAGATGATCGCTTGGGTATTTGGGTAGTAACATCGCCAGTACGGACGGATAGAAGTTTGACCGCCGAGGTCCCAAACTTGGAATTTGACATTGTTGTGAGTGACAGTTTCGACATTGAAACCAATGGTGGGGATGGTGGAGACGACCGTGCCGACTTGGAGGCGGTAGAGGATGGTGGTTTTACCGGCGTTATCTAACCCGAGGACGAGAATTCGAGCTTCTTTCTCGCCAAACATGGAGAAGAGGCGACTGAAAAAGAGACCCATTCTGCTAACCACCTATAAACTTTCTACTGTGTGTGTACCTGTTTTAGTCTTATTGCGGCCCTCCGTACGATTAATTCACTATCGCGCGCGCGAAATCTGTTCGTATATACTTTGCGTACGATCTCCTGACTCGTTGTCGTAAAGTGTATCTCAATTCCTTAATGAATAGTGATCTCGCTTTCTCGACGATTCTTTGATTTGGTCCGTCTAGAATGCGTTTAACTGTAAATTGTAGAAGAAACATACAAAGGTTAGAAATGAGAACGGAAAAGGCGAAGATGCGAAGAGAAATCCTATTCTTCAGTTTCGGTTGCACTTATCGACACCATAATTCCGATCAGGTCTCCAAACGCATGAATCATCATCAGAATAGGATGCGTCTTGCGTTTTGTAAAAACAAAAATGTCGTATTCCCATCGGCCAAAGATAGACGAAACGATGTCAGATAAATATAATCGTTCCGCTCGCCGGGTCCTTTTATCTACTCAGGGGTTTGGGACGCTCTCTTTCGCGCACTTGAATCAACGCGACGCGTACGGAGAATACCCTGAGATGTGTGTAAACTAAACAAAAGATGAACGCGAAGGACAGAGAGAGAGAGAGAGAGAGAGAACAAAAAGAGAGCAAGGACATCCATCGAACGCCCATCTCTCCCTTAGACCTTCCACCTATCATTCGCAACGCCAATATAGCCCACAACTCACGCGAACGTAAACACACAGACATCTATACGTATGCATCTCTTTCCTCAGTTCTCCAAGGTGATTGTTACTCCCCAAAAACCGTTCGACGAAGAACAGTTTTACTTCGGTAGAACGAAAGTTGATAATAACGGTTCCTCACAGGAAGAAGCATACGCGCATACATGCTTGCGTGACGCGTGCGCGATCTGCGCCTGCTTTTCGTTCCGATTCATAGATCAAAGACGCGCTAAGAGAAAGATAAAAAGAACGGCTTCGGGAAATTCTCTCGATCGGGCCTCTCATTTTCCCTTTCCTTCCTTCTCTTCTCTTCTTTCTCTCTCTCTTTCTTTCGCTCAAATGCCACGCGAAACGAACGCATCGCTCGAGGATTTTCGCGCGCCTCTGACGCGACGGGAGGCGTACCTTCTGCAACAAACAAGCTTTTCTTTTTATCAAATATTCGTGCAGAATTTTGTCGTCTTGTCCCTTGTTGCCCTTTCCTCGAGAAAAAATTAAAAAGGGGAGGAGGTTTCCTTGTTTCCTCTTTCCCCGTGCGAAGGATCAATTCTTCTGCTAAGATCTGTTCATCTACACTTACATAGCTAAATTTTCTATCTAATACACGACTCTCTGTTCGTCGCTACTATCACCACCGACTTCGTGCAATGAGACCCAATCTTTGACCGTGGCTAACTTCACGCCCTCCCCCGAAACGGAGTAGGATATTCGTAGGTCGCATCCGTCGATGACTATGGTTGGATAATGGATGTGTTTCCCGGGTTCTAAGGTGTCTTCGATGAACAAAACAGCTTCCTTCCACGTTTTACCATCGTCCGTAGAGACAGATAAAGCGAGTTTGCCTCGAGTGACACCTATTCTTGGGTGTTTCATGAACGCGTGCGCGTTGTGGCAGACGACGACGACGCCGTTTGGAAGAAGCACCGCAGAGACTTTCGAGTTTGGGTTTTGTAACGGGGTCGCGTGTGGAGTATCCCAACTTTCGCCGTTGTCCGCGGAATGAGAAACGTATATCGCACCTCGGCTCGTTCGAAAGAACTGCGCTAGTCGACCGTCTCGTAACGGGCCGACGATGGACCCTTCGATGAGCCAATCCGGTTTGCCATCCTTCATTTTATTCTTTCTGTGTTCGATTTTCGCGTGTGTTTCGTGGAACGTGCGGCCGTTGTCTAACGAGTGTAACACGGAAGCGTAATCGGAAGCTTTTCGAGGCTGGCACTTGGCATCTGCACGCGGATGTTCTCTCCAAAACGGAAGAAGGATGGCGTCATCAAGTTTCAACAGAGGATTCCCGATGACTTTCGGGACGGCTTCTTCGTTCAATATCATCTCTTCTTCGCCAAAAGTCAACGGATCGTCGTTGATATCGCCGTCGTCGTCCTCTATGTCGTTCAAACGAATCGATACTCGCTTAATGTTCCCACCAGGTCGCCACCACGGTCCGACGCTCGCCGCTTTCTTCGCTTTCGACACGATACCTTCTTTACTGTCGTCCCAGTATGTAGAAACATCTTCCTCTTCTGATCCGTTTTTCCGTTTTCTCACGATATCTTCGCACTCGTTGCTCTCACAGTGCCAACATTGCTCGCTCTCTGCGTAAAATAAGTACGTTTCTCCTTCGTTACTGCTGCTACTGCTACTAAAAAATGTCGGCGCCCACCTGACGCCAAACGTTCTACCGGGCACCACCCTCGGTTTCGTCCACTTCTCTCCTCCATCGACACTTTTACTCACGAATACGCTCTGATCATCCGTGCCTTCTACTTTATGCGCGCCTTGCCATGCGGCTAATAATATCTTCCCGTTTTCTATCGGCATGATCGATGCCATGTGGACGTAGCCTAATCGCTTCGCATTCGTTCGAAAAATCCAAGATTTTTGCACCCTCTCGTCCTTTTCTTCGCTTTCGTGTTGGTCCTCCCGTTGTCGTTGTTGTTGCACAAAGGTGCATTTTCTCGTTTCCGGGGTCCTCCGAAGACGTCCATTCCTTCCTCCGAGATCCTCTCCGTCGTCCTCGTTGGTTTCCGCGCGATGCAGAGACCACTCTCGCGCGTTTATGTCGTCGTCCTCCTCCTCTTCCGTTCTTTCGTCGTCTCCGCGAAACTCTTCGATAAATTCAATCTTCGGCGTCGTCCAGATGCGCGAGAGGATGGTCACGCACGACAGCGAAACGATGAATAGCAGCGCGAGGCGCATCCGTCTCTTTTCTCGCGTTTGGTGGCTTCCACCCAGAGACGACGACGAAAAAGACGACATCATCAAAGTCCTCCTCCAAAGTTTCTCCCTTTTTGTGTCGTGTCCCAAGTGGAAAAAGTCATCCAAAACACCACACAAAAAAAAATCTTTGTCGGAGTCTTTTGAAAGTCGTCGTTTTGACCCTCGACGACCGATAGGAGGATGGAACGAAACGACAGCAACATCGCGAACGTCATTCGAATGGCGCTCGGAAGACGGGACGACGAAGGGCGAGTCGGTCGGTCGAGCGGCGCGAGATTTGGTTTGGACGGAACCAAAACCACCGGGGAAAATAATTCAAAAATCGAAGAGGACACAAAGACGAGTTTCATCGACGAATGCGATGACAGAAACATCGAGAAACGAAGAGACGAAGACGCGTCGAAGGAAACGAAGAAAAGGACGTTCACGAGGAAGAGGAAAGGCGGTTTACGTGCCGAGAGTAGCGCTGCCGCGACAACGACTGCTAATCATTTTGTGCAAATTAAAGTGCACGGAAAAGAAGAAGAATGTGTACAAACGACGAAGAAACATGTCGAACATGCCAAGCCAAAGAAGAAAATGACCACTCATAAACAACTCTACTTAGACCTCGGACAAAAATCGTTCAGACACGTGAATTGCTCGACGTGCGGGTTGATGTACGCGAAAGGTGAGCCTTCGGACGAGGAGTTGCACCGCAAACACCATGCGAAGTTTCTCGAGCAAAGAGATAACGCGTTTGTGACGGTGAACGTGAGATCGACGAAGTCCGCGAATACCAACTCGTTTTGGAACGACGAACTAAAACAGAATTGGCAGGAGGTAGAGATTAGATCGGAAAAGTGCCGGATATATCGCGTGACGAAAGGAGCGTGCGATCGACACACGTGGGCGAAAGTGAAACGGGTAGCAAAGCGGGTAGAAACAGAAATTGGGGCGGTCGAAGATTGGGTTCTAGGAAAAGAAGACGAGAAGGATGAAGATTTACGTATTGTCGTGTTCGTATGCGTGTCGTTTACCGGCGCGAAAGCGAACGAAGGAAAAATTGTCGGTGCGGCATTTTGCGAGGATATCGCGGCGAATCATAGAGAAGTGTTTGAGTCGGTGACGAAGGACGAAAGAGTGAAAGAGAATGATGGAGCGAAGAATGCGGGTAACGGCCATGGTGTGTTGATGAAAGGTGCACAGATACATCTTTTCCCTCAAAAGAGAGATTCCGTCGGGATTCGAGCGCTTTGGGTGCACAAAAACTTTCGTCGGATGGGCATTTCACACAACCTGTTGGAAAACTGCCGACGACGATTTTACGGCGACGCCTCTATGATTAGCTCGTCCACAATCGTGGAGAAAGTTAAAGTTGCGTTTTCTCAGCCAACGCACCAAGGAAAGTTATTTATTGCTAAATACGCTGACAACGATGGCAAATTTCTTGTGTACGAATAGGTATAGAACATGTAAAACATAACTAGCTGGCTTTATGTACATGAACGCGATTAGCAATGAGCGTTTGGATAATAGATAGATGTAGAATAGATAACTGGTATGTAGGTAGACGTACCGTACCGTGGGTATAATTGAATTACAATATAAGCTTATTTTATGCCCAATTACTATTATCGCGTTCTGTTTAAGACGGCTTCTTGGATGGCATCCTTTGTCGCTTGCGATCGACCATCCAGCTCAGTCATCTGTTCAGGGTCTATCGTCATCAACTGTTGTTCATCGTTTTTATCTAACACGTGACCGCCGCCAAACACAACTGCCGATTCGTCTTCCATCTTTTGAGGTCTCTTCCACCCTTCCGCGGAGAACGTGCTCGCTTCCGCCATGATGTCGTCGTTGATCTTCTTCAACCCAGCCGTCTTCATGCCTTTCGCCTTGGCCGAAACAACTTCGGCGGCTAACTTGCCACCCAACACGGCACCTTCCATAGAGCCGAGAAACTTTTGACTCGTCCAATCACCGGCTAACGTGAAGTTCTTGATCGGAGTTTCTTGCGACGGTCGGTACTTGTTTCTCCCCGGAATGGCGGCGTACACCGACCGTGGCGTTTTCACAACGGCATGTTTCAACAATTTTGCGCCAACACCATCCGGCGCTTTCTTCCCGATTTCCAACGGGAACAATCGCTCGAGTTCTTTCATGGTCGCATCGACAATTTCTTGGTTCGATTTCGCGATCCAGTTCGTCTTACCGCCGGCAATCGGAGAGCATGGCGCGAAGACTAATTCGAGCATAGATTTTTCTTCGTCATAGTATTCTTTGCACGTGGTGGACATGTCCGCGTAGACAGACAATAACGGTGATCTAGAGAAGCACAAATGGTCAACGTTTTGCAACTTGCGGTCAAACCATAAGTGAATGTTAATAACCGGGATGCCTTCAAGTTGTTTCATTTGTTGGAAAAACGGCATCTTTGTCCACGGTTCCGGGCACATTCTCTTCATGACGTCCACCGGGACAGCCGAGATAAATTCGTCCGCCTCGATGATTTCACCATTCGCCATCACGATGTGTTTCACGGAATCGTCTTCGTTTAACACCCACTCTTTCACGCGTTGCTTCATTAATACTTTACCGCCGTTCTTTTCTATGCTTTGTTTCATCGGTTCGCACAAACGATCTGGTTGGTTACCGTCCAAAAATGCCATCTGTAAACCGTCCGTCTCGTTCAAGAAACGGTTCATCGCGGTCAACACGACCGTCATGGACAACTTGTCTGGGTCGATAAAGTCCAATGCTTTCGCCATGGAAATAAACACCTCTTCGTTAATTCTTTCCGGCATGCCGTATTTTCTCATGAAATCTGTCACCGACAACTCGTCTTGCTTGTCGATAAAATCTTGGCCTTCGATCAACATCGGCAATAACGGCGGCGCGGTTTGCAACTTTTCCGGCAACGTCAACATCTTCTGGTTCAATAAAATGGCTAAAGCAAAGTTAAATGGCGCGGGAATGCCTTTGACGAAGTCAAACGTCGTGAATTCCCCCGGCAACTCCTGCATCGCGAAAATCATCTTGTGCACCTTCCATTGCAAGCGGTCCTCAATGTCTAACTCATTGAACAAGTTCATCATGTTCGGATATGCACCAAAGAAGATGTGCAAACCAGTTTCGATCCAATCCCCATCTTTGTCCTTCCACGCGGAGACTTTGCCTCCCAGAACGTCTCTCGCTTCCAAAACGATCGGTTCATGACCTGCTTCAGCGAGGTACTTGCCGCACGCCAAACCGGACAAACCGCCGCCGACGATGACGACTTTTTTCTTTTGTTCCGGAGACGCTTTCAAATCCGTCTGATTGTGTTCGAGAAAGAAATGAAGAGAGATGGACGGGGTTAATACGTGTGTCGAACATGTTGCGTGCCATCAGATGATGAGATGGATTTTTTTTCGCGGTTATTCAGGCACACTCAACATTGCGTGTTTCAAAAAGAAATATCTCAAAGAGAAATGGATAAAGATAAAATTTAGTCCGCTGAGTATCTCTCTTTCTTTCGAGAGTAAATGCATCAACGCGCGCATTCCGCATCAGCTCTCGCCTACAAAAACAGGAAAGCGACGAGACAAGAAGCATCGCACGTACCACAAATCGTTTACTCAACTCCCCGGCGACTCGATAGTTTTCCGTCTTGTCGATTTGTTCCGGTTTCGGGAAATCTTTGGCAACGACGCGGAATTGTTTCTTCGACGACGACCATTTCTTGGTACTCGTCATCGAAGGACGAGATCGTCTCGAGGAGAGCGCGTTGGACGACAGAAAAGAGCTCTGCATCGTGATGTTTCTTTTGTTTATGCGCGCGAAGAAATACGCGGAGGGACAAAAGTGACGTTGGATTACAAAACAGAGGATTTTGATGACGAAGTTCTTTTATTTGGTATTTAGGGTATCGAAATGGAAAGGAAAGAGAGAGGGGGGGAGGTCAGGTCAAAAGATTCTGCCAGATGATTTCGAAAGGATTAATGCCTCTTCTTGAGAGAGGGATGGTTTTGTCACAAAGTCTGCCAGATGATTTCGAGAGGTTCGTCGTTTTCAGGCTCCTCTTCTTGTTTTTGTTCTTGTTCATTTTCGTCTGTTTGATCGTAATAGTTGCTTTCGTCGTACCGAGGCTGACTCTCGGCTTGCGGGTCGTCTTTGTCCTCTTGTTGTTGATTATGGTGTTGATGTTGTACCGATGGAGATAACTCGTTCTCTTCCTTGTCGTTACTGGCAGCTCCAGTATTAGCATTCGACGAAACTTGTTCGCCTTCGATCAAGCTCACCTCCTCCCACACGAATCCACTCTTCGTGCTTTCCGCTCTCCGTTCCGTTTCGACCGTCCTCGTACCCGGCACGAACTGCTCTTCCGCGTAGCCGATTCCGGTCGGATTCAACGCAAACGTCCCTCCACACTCCGAAAACCTTTCCTCTGGTCTCAGCAAAGGATTCACCACGTCGCACATAAAATCGTCGAACAAAAGACCGACCGAAGCGCTCCATCCAAAAATACCATCGGACACCACGCTGGTCTCGACTTCCACCGCGCCGCTCGCCGAGCGCGTCCTCGACGCGGCGAGGAGCACGCACGCCATCGCGATGACGCTCGGAGCAGAAAAAGCGCTCGTCGCGCCGCCAAATCCGCGCATACAGCTCTGCAGGTTTGTTTGGTCGAAACAAAGTTGTTGTTGTTGTCCGTCGCGCGACAAAACGGTTGTGGTTTGTCTTATTATTTATACAAGTGAGCAGAAGGATACATATCTTGTTAAATCGAACATCTTTTTTTTTCGATGAAAATATAGGGTTTAGAGTGTCGGTTCTGAAGAAAAAATATCTACACAAAAAGACAGGAAATTCCCGCACAATTTCGATTATTTGTTAACGAAAAGAGCGAGTAACAACGAAGAAGAAGACGACGACGACGACGAGAAAACCACCACAATCACTACCATCATGGTTCAGCAACGCGCTTTCGTGTTTATCAAGCCGCACGCGTGCGTCCCGAAAAACGATCAGAATTTACTGTACAAGCAAGACCTCGTGGAGGTGTTGAATCGGAACGACGTGACGGTCGTCTCGGAAGGGAAAATATCGTCATCGGTCATCGAGAAGAATAAGTTGATCGACAAACATTACTACGCGATCGCGTCGAAAGCGACGCTATTGAAACCGTCCGAGCTGAATGTTCCCGAGGACGTGTTTCAGCAAACGTTCGGGATTTCCTGGAAAGAGGCGCTGTCCAAGAAGCTGTGTTTTAACGCGTCCGATGCGTGCAAGGAAATGAACACTGACGCGTCTGGTTTGGAAAAACTGTCGAGATCGGCGAAAAAAACGGTCAAGTTTGGCGGCGGTTTTTACTGCGCGGAAATGACGAAGACTGATGGAACGTCCATTTACGTGTTTAACGCGTTCTTTATGAGTATGCGATCTCAATTCGTGGCGAACGGGAAGCAAATTAAGTGGTTTATCGTGGAATTCGACGACGAGAAGTTGAAGTGGAAAGACTTCAGAGCAAAGGTGTTGGGCCCGACGGACCCGAAGAAAGCGCCGGAAACAAGTTTGAGAGGGATGTTGTTTAAAGACTGGAAGAAGTACGGATTAGCGAGGAAACCATCGACTGGGGAGAATGGAGTGCACGCGTCCGCATCTCCGTTTGAGGCGTTGGCGGAGATTGCGAACTGGACCAGGACGACAGTCGACGAACAGGCGTACGGAAAGCTGTTGATCCAACACGGGATCACAAAAGAAACGTTGGAGATGTGGGGGAAGGATCCACAGGTTAACATCAGAAATGATGAGCTGAAAGGGTCGTTGTTTGACGAGGTAGAGGATATGGACAGCAAAGAGTGCATGAAGACCCTGATGAGGATAAATTCGTTGAACAAACCGCCGCCGGAACCAGTGAAGAAGAGTAGCTCGTCAAAAAAGACGAGCACGCCGTCGCCGAAAACGACGAACACGGAGAAAGGCGATGCGAAACCGATTATTGGTTTACTTGTTGTCGTTGGTATCGCGTTGCTCGCTGGTGGAAAGAAAAAAGAGCCGAAAGCGACGACGACGAACAAAAAGAACGGAAAGAAGTAAAAGCGCGAATAAGAACGAGCGATCATTGATGAGAACGACTTGGAATATAAAGTTTGGAAATGTGATCATGTGACTGAAAGCGCTACCGATCTTCCTTTTACCCATATCTTATCGATACTTAAATTTACTACCTACTCATAAGGTGCCATACACTCCCCATCAACTCTTCCTCTTCGAGGAGCCTCTTGTGTTCGGGCGTCTTTGTTGCCCGCCACCTTTCGCTTGGTTGTTTACTTCGGCCGAAAGCGTGCTTGAAGGTTGTACTTTTGCTCGCGTCAACGCGATCGGTGGACTAGACGAGTGCCTGCTTGGACTCGGCGAACGCGCTTTGATCACCGCACCGCCAGAGCCACCGCGTAAAGGCGAAAAGCTTTGATGACCCGGGACGTTGACCACGTTCGAAGGCGAAGGGGTCTTAGACAAAGGTGGTGTCATTCGGAATCCCTTTTGTGTCGCTGGTGCACCTGTAGGAAGACCAGCACTGCTTGTATTATTCGGATTGAACCCTCTCGAACTATTCTGTTGCTTCCGCGGCCGCGCATTTAACGACGTTCCAAACTTTGCCGAGTTGAACGACCGCCCTAAACTTCTCGCGCGAACTCTGTTCAAATGCCCCGAACTTAAGGAGCTCTTCGATTGACGACCAATGATATCGCCACTACCATCCATCGAAGCGCTGTTCTCTTCCTCGTCGCTCGAATCTACATCAGAATCTGATAATGCCAACTCCGATTCCGAATTGTCGTCCGAATCGTCCGAACCTTCCTCTGAATCCGAATCGTTTCCTCTCCAAACGACGTACGATTCCTCCAAGTTCAACTTGGGAGCAGATTTACGCAACACGTACGGGTCGAAGGGAAAGAACATTTTCAGAGGACGTCTTCGCAACCGCTCTTGGTGATACAGCGCGCTCTTGTCCATTGCACCTTTTTTGTTCGTCGTCTCCACAGCAGCAGCCATAGCTTTCGCAGCGAAAGAGACATCATGTCGAACATACGCCTTATCGCGCAATTCGTCTTGGATCTTCTTCCGCTCTTCTAATTGTTTCGAGAACGTGGCAATCATGTCTTCACTAAAACCTAAAATATTTGCCGCCGAAGCGTTCTTAAGAAACTCGTGCACGACCGAAGGTAAACACGATTGTAAAGGCTCCAACGTTTGCGCATATAAAATTTCGCGCAAAGGCAACGCTTGCAATCGCTTCTTACTTTTGGCGTCGTTATTTGCAATCTCGTCGCAACGATAACAGAGAATATACATGACGGCTTGGCAACAACTGTCGAATGCGTTCAGTTCGACTTCTGCGATTGGTTTCGCGTTATTCTCGTGCACTTTTCTTATGAGCCATCCACATACGGTTTCCAAAGTTTCTACGACGAACTCTGCGCTGAGAAATTTTGCGCGCGCAACGAACGAGGCTAGATATGCCGCAGCAGCCAATCGCAACGAATTTGCCTCGTTCGAGTTGAGAACTTTAGCGACTAAGCCGTCTCGTAAGAGTTCGCATGAAGATTTATTTGCGCTGTTGCTTCTTTGTTGACCATTATTGAAATCCCTCGAACAGAGATAAAATATGATGTATTGCGCAAACTTGGATTTTGGCGCGGGTAACAAGGTTGTGAAAAACGCCCTCGACACGAGCGCTTCACGCAATCGGTCGATCGATTTTATTGCTTTGCGGTAGTTTTCATCACCATTTAAGTCGTTGTCAATGTTGTTATTGTGATTATTCTCTGAAGCTATGATTTGATTCGCATTCTCGATTCGTTTTTGCAAATGTTCGAGAATGAGAAACATCATCTCGTCTAAAGCGTGCGCGGCTTCGTCCGTTTCCAAATTGTTGGTGTTGTTATTGTTGCTATTCCTACCATGATTATTCTTCGTTTTACTTCTATTGTTATTATTGTTTTCCCACGACGCTTTCTTGTTGTTTATGTTCGCGTCGTCGATCGCGGCATTGAACTCGTCCAACTCAAAGATATCCTCCTCATCGATTTCGCGCGAATCGGTGTCGCGGTCGTCGCCGTTTTCCTCCTCGAACATTTCAGAATCTTCTTCATCTTCTTCGGACGTTTCGTCGTCGTCTAATCTGTTTTGTAAATCTTCCCATTTGATCTCCACGTCAATCTCCAACGCTTTCAAAACGCATAAACATAAAAAATCGTCCGCCAAAGCCGTGTCTCTACACTCCTTGGATTCTACGCATCGAAACGCGCAATCTAAATACGCCGCCAATACTATCGCTGAACACGTTTTGTGCGGAAACAAGTCAAACAAAACGTGCGTGAAAACGTTTGCGCTCAAAGGTACCAACTTCAATATCTGCACCACAGAATGTACCGCTCTCTCTCTTCGTCTATTCTCTACGTTTTCTCTCTCGCGATGCTTCGCAGCCTCGTTCGTCCCGGACACGCTGTTGTTATTATTGAATCTACTCATTCGATGATCAACGTGTTTACCATGGCTCGAGTCTAAAAGCATCATCTCTTCTCTTTTCGCCTCCTTTTCGTCTCCGAAAAACGCCTTCACGAACGCCTTCATCGCGAATTGTACGCACGACCCTCCTTTCGCCGTCGCCAAGTTTATTAAGAACTGACTCGCGCTCGCGTAATAGGCATCATCAACCGTTCTCAGCGATACCGTCGAGCATTTTTCTAAAGTTATGCACTCTAATAAGTGTTCGTGCGCGCGAAATTCCACGTACGTCGCGTGTTCGGCGAGCGCGTCGACCAACGCCACCAAGCTCTCGTCTATTTTCTGTATCGGTGCGTCGTCTGGTGCACGACTCGCCGTCGCGTGCATCGACGAGAACGCGTCTAACAGCTCGTAATACCCGCCTCGTTCGTTCCTCTCTTTGCTATCCACCAAGGATTCTTTCACCCACGACCTGAGTGCTTTCAACGCCTCTTCGTTCATCTTTTCGCCGCCGTCGGGGTCTCCACCGTCGTCCCTCGTCCCGCCCCCGCCGCGCGGCGAGTGGTGTTGTTGCGACAAAGGAGACGAGAGGGAAAGCGAGTGTGCTCGACCGCCTCGCATTTTTATTACGAGTAAGAAAGGCGATTTTGTTTTCGAAGAAAAGTAGAGTACTACCAGGAGTCTCTCTCTTCCTTTCTCCCTCTCTCTCTCTCTCTCTCTCTCTCTTTCTCCACGCGCGCGCGCACAAAGGCGACGACGCTTTTGTCGCGTTGTTGTTGTTGTTGTTGTTGTTTTGTGGGGATATATCGAAGAAGACAGTAAGATGATTCGTCACAAAAAAGGGACTTTTAGTACGACGAACTCAAAGACTTTTACTCCTACTTACGTACATAATCGCCGCCAAAAAAGAGAGTCATATCGTCATCAGTCGACTTTTTCTCCAAAAAAGTAAAAAAAAAAGAGAGAAGAGAGATCATCTCGTTCTTTGGACACACACGCGAGTATTTGGACAAAAA
>MDTG01156057.1_pt1 | contig 26240 bp, 15 predicted proteins | sample 811421 | NCBI WGS metagenome assembly MDTG01 (sample SAMN05326645, study PRJNA326480) | marine metagenome | isolation source: seawater | place: Pacific Ocean: South East | collected 2011
GCGGCCGGCTGCTGGGCGGCAGGCTGCTGAGCAGCAGGTCCCACGCCAGCGGCGGCGGCCGCCTGAGCTCGCGTGCCCTGGCTGGAGCTCGACCCCCAGGAGCCCGCTGCGGCCTTGGCCGCCGGCTGCGAGCCCGAGCCGCTGGCGGCCTGGGGCTGGGCGTTGGGCGCGCCGCCCTCGGCCAGGTTGGGCCGCTGCGCGGCGTTGAGCTCCTCGCGGTGGTTCTGGAAGATCTGCTCGATCCGCTCGGCGAACTCGCGCGCAGAGGCAGGCCGCTCCTGCGGGTTCTTGGCCAGCGAGAGCAGGATTAGATCGTCGACGGCCTTGGGCAGCGAGGGGTTGTGCGTCGAGGGTGGCGCAGGCTGCTCGCGCATCAGCTTGATGATCGTCTCCATCGGGGTCCGCCCCTTGAAGGGGGGCTTGCCCGTCAGCAGCCAGTAGCCGGTGCCGCCGAGGGAGTAGACGTCGCTGCGCGGGCTGACGTTGCCGAAGGCCCCGCCCGGCTGGGCTTGCTCGGGCGGCATGAAGTTGACCGTGCCCATGATCGTGCCGGGCGCGGTCAGTTGGACGTCGGACTTCTGATCCTTGATCAGGCTGAAGTCCATCAGCACCGGGTGACCCCCACGACGCAGGCAAACATTGGCCGGCTTGAGGTCGCGATGGATCAGGTTCCGCTGGTGGATGTATTCGAGCGCCTCGCAGAGGCGCTGAACGACCTTCAAGGACTGAGCCGGAGTCAGGGGGCGCGTCTGCGCCAGCTGGCGCAGGTTCATCCCATCCTGGATCCAGTCCATGATGATGAAGAAACGCCCGTTCTCGTGGCCGACGTTGTAGATCTTGATGATGTTGGCGTGGCTCAGCTGGGCGAGGGCTCGGCCCTCTCGCACGAAGCGCTCTCGGTTCACCCCTTGGCTAGTGGCCTTGGGGGACAACACCTTGACGGCGACCGGGATCCCGAGGCGCTCGTAGTGCCCCTGATACACGTGGGCCATGAGGCCCTTGGAGACTCGTTGGATCAACCGCGCCCCACCCAGGACGCTGCCAACGAGGGGATCTTGGGACATCCGCAATCCTTCGCTGCGCGGAGATTTCCGACGGAACGACGATAACGCACCGACCCAGAGCAAACAACTCGCCGACGACGAGCGGATTTCAGGCTCGACACCTCCCCGCAAACGTATCCTGAGCCCGTGAATCGCCTCTCCTACTGCATGAACGTGCACCCCGGCGAGACCCTCGCCGACTTGCTCAGAAACCTGGCGGGACCCGTCCGCCGCGTGCGAGACCTGTGGCGAGGCCAGGAGCCCCTCGGGCTCGGGCTGTGGTTGCCCAGCAAGGCTGCCCGAGCCATCGCAGAGGACCCGGGCGTCGCCGACGAGGTCCGCGCGGCCCTGGCGAGCCAAGGTCTCTTCGCCTACACGGTCAATGCCTTCCCGATCGGGGACTTCCACGCCGAGTCGGTCAAGCGCGAGGTCTACCGCCCCAGCTGGGCCGAGGTCGAGCGGCTCGACTACACGCGCGCTGCGGCCCAGGCCCTGGCGGCCCTCCTCCCTGAAGGTGAGCGCGGCTCGCTCTCGACGGTTCCGGTCTCCTACAAGTCCTTCGCCGAGGCGAGCGAGCCCGCCGGGGCAGCCCTGGGCGAGCTGGCCTGGGAGCTCGAGCGCCTGGAGGCCGAGCGGGGCGTCTCGCTGGCCCTGGCCCTCGAGCCCGAGCCCCTCGCGACCCTCGAGACCTGCGCGGAGGCCGCCGCCTTCCTGAGCGAGCACGTGTTCGCCGGCAGCGGCGCCGCCGCCCTGGCCGCCGCGGGAGGACCCCGCGGCGAGCGCGGTGAAGCCGTCCTGCGCGAGCGGATCGGCGTCTGCGTCGACACCTGTCACCTCGCCTGCGCCTTCGAGGACCTCGAGCAGGGCCTCGCGACCTTGGCCGCGGCGGGTGTCCGCGTGGTCAAGGCCCAGCTGAGCTCGGCCCTCGAGCTGCGCGACCCCGCCGCCAACGAGGCCGGCTGGCGCCGGCTGCTCGAGTTCGCCGAGCCCCGCTACCTGCATCAGACGCGCGGGCGAGGCCGCGCAGGCGAGCTGATCGCCTGGGAGGACCTCGACCAGCTCGACGAGCGCGCGCGCGCCTGCGAGCTGCTGCGGACCCACTTCCACGTGCCCCTCAGCTGGACGGGCGACGAGGTCCTCGGCACGACCCGCCCCGAGCTGGAGCGAGGGCTGGCCGCCCTGGCGGCGGCCACCGATCACCTCGAGGTCGAGACCTACACCTTCTCGGTGCTCCCCCCCGCCGACCGCGCGCGCTACCACGGCGACGTGGTCGAGATGGTCGTCGCCGAGCTGCGCTGGGCCGAGGCCGCCTTGCGCGAGCGCGGCTTCACCTGCGGCTGAGCCGGGACGCAGCCTGCTCCGCCTAGGGACAGGGCGCCGCGCGCGTGTTATCACGTTCGCCTCGCAAGGAGGCTCCCATGACCCGCTCGGCGCCGCTCCCACTCCGCGCTCCGCTGCTCGCCCTGCTGCTCGGCCTGTTCCTGGCTGGCCCTGGCTTCGCCCAACAGCAGCCGCCCAGCAAGGAGGAGCAGTACGACCAGGCCTTCAAGATCGGCCTGCAGCTCCTGACCGAGCGCAAGATCGACGCCTCGATCCGGGCCTTCGTGGCCTGCGTGCGGCTCTTCCCGGACCGCCCGGTCGCCTACTACAACCTGGCCTGCGCCTACTCGCTCAAGAAGGACGAGCAGAAGGCGGTCGAGTTCCTCCGCCAGAGCTTCGAGAAGGGCTTCCAGGACCTGTCCCACTACCAGCGGGACATGGACCTCGACCCGGTCCGGCGCAGCCCCGCCTTCCGCAAGGCCTTCTCCGAGTTCGAGGCCAAGGTCCTCGGCGGCCTCGAGCCGGCCCTCAGCCACGTCCCCGAGGGCTCCAAGGCGCCCTTGCTCGTCTACCTGCACGACATGCGCGACCAGCCGACCAAGCAGCTCGAGGACCTGCGGGCGGCCTTCCCCGAGTGGGCGATCCTCGTCCCGCGCGGCTTCAAGGACCCCCAGCGGGGGGTCTACTACTGGGACCAGCGCGGCGAGTTCGTGGTCACCCAGCGCCTGCGGAGCTTCCTGCGCGAGCACCCGCAGGTCGACGCCAGCCAGGCCGTCGTGGTGGGCGAGGGGATCGCGGGGCCGCTCGCGGTCCAGGTCGCCGTGCACAACCCGGACATCGTCGGCGGCGTGCTCGCCGCGGGCGCCGGGCTCGAGGGCGCCGTCGAGGGCGACCTCAGCGACACCCGCGCCTACCTCGTCGTCCACGATAAGGACCCCCGCCAGGTCGCGGGCGGGATCATGGCGCGCAACGCCTTCGCCGAGGCCGAGTCCTCGGTCGTCCTCGAGCGCTACATGCTCGACAAGCCCTTCAGCAAGGACCGCGCGCTCCTGCTCCGCGGCGTCGGCTGGCTGCGCGGCAAGCGCGTGACCCTGCCCGGCGCGGGCGAGGACCACGACCTCTAGGCCGAGCGCCCGCTCGTCGACGGTGCAGATCAAGGCCAAGCACCCGCCTTGCCCCTACTGCCACGGCCCGGTGGAGCCGCGAGCGATCAAGGCGGCGTGCGATGGCTGCATGGCCTGGCACCACAAGGAGTGCTGGGACGAGCACGGCACCTGCGCCGCCTGCGCCTTCCCCGAGCCTCCCCTCGTGGCGCCCGCCTTCGAGATCCCCAGCCAAGAGGCGCGCGAGATCCGCGAGGCGCTCCGGCTCGGAAACCCGCTCGAAGCACAGGAGCTCTGCCTCGAGCTCCACGAGGACGAGCGCCAGGCCCGACGCCTCTACGAGGCCCTCCTCGACGAGGCCCGCCAAATGGGGCAGATCGAGTCGGCCAAGGCGCAGAACGAGCGGATCGTGACCCTGCTGGCAGAGGGTGAGATCACCGCCGCCCAGGATCAGTGCCTCGAGGCCGCTGGCGGCGACGAGGTCCGAGCGATCGAGCTCTACGAGTATCTGCTCAGCCGCGCCGACGAGCTCGGCCTGATCGAGCGCGCCGCGGGCGACGAGGACCTCTAGGGGACTCAGCCAGCCTTGCCGGCCTAGCCCACTTGGGCGCGCAGCGACCAGGGGTCACGGGAGTTCGAGCAGTCGCCGGAGTATCTTGGGGGCGTGAACGAAGCCGACGACGAAGACGACGACCTGCCCGACGCCTTCGAGGCGCCCGACCCCCGCCAGCCCCGCGAGCTGCCGCGCTACGAGGCGCAGCTCGCGGCCGAGGCCAGCGCCCAGGCCGGCTGCGTGCGCTGCGGCAACTCCTGCCGCTCGATCTACATTTGGCAGGGCGACGTCTCTGACTTCCATCAGCGCGACACCAAGCGCTGGATCGAGCTGCACGACATCGAGACCTTCGTCGCGCACCGCGAGGGCACCGACTACTGGGGCCTCAAGCTGCCGATCCCCTGCAGCCAGCTGGTCGAGACCGAGCCCGGGCGCTACGGCTGCGCGATCTACGACCGCCGCCCGCTCTTGTGTCGCACCTACGAGGGCGAGAACCCCGACGGGCCCCAGCCCGGCTGCGGCTTCTACCGCGACGTCGACTGGCAGCCCCCCGCGGCCACGATCACCGGTCCGGCCCCCGGCGAGGGGAGCGAGATCGAGCCGATCCTGCGCGCGCTGCCCGGCTGGTTCGGAATCGAGGAGGCCCTGCTCGACTACGTGGCAGCGGTCGGCGAGCTCGACACCTGGACCGCGACCCGCGCGGGCGAGACGCTCGGCTTCCTGAGCGCCAAGCGTCACTCGGAGCAGGCGGCCGAGATCCACGTGATGGCGATCCGCCCCGAGGCGCGCCGCCAAGGGCTCGGCCGGCGCCTGCTCCGCGCGGCCGAGAACAGCCTCCGCGCCCGCGGCGTGCGCTTCCTGCAGGTCAAGACCCTCAGCGCCTCGCGCCCCGACGAGGGCTACGCGGAGACGCGGGCCTTCTACGAGGCGCAGGGCTTCGTCCCGCTCGAGGAGCTGCCCACGCTCTGGGGCGAGGCCAACCCCTGCCAGCTATACGTCAAGCATCTCCCTTGAGCTCGAGCCCGAGCCGCCCGCCGCTCGCGTCGCGCAGGGCGCGCTCGAGGGCGTCGAGCTGCTCGTCGGGGACGGCGAGCGAGAGCGAGACGCGGGCCTCGTAATCGGCCGAGACGGGCTCCAGCCCGAGCTCGCGCAGGACGCCCTCCACGAGCCCGGTGTCGGGGTAGTCGAAGCGCAGGCGAGCCGCGCGCGTGGCCACGACCTCGCGCGTGGGCGCCTCGGCCAGCAGGGCGCGCGCCGCGCCGCCGTAGGCGCGCACCAGCCCGCCGGTGCCGAGCTTGGTCCCGCCGAACCAGCGCAGGACGGCCACGCAGGTGTCGCGCAGGTCTCGCGCCTCGAGCTCGCGCAGGATCGGCCGGCCCGCGGTCCCCGAGGGCTCGCCGTCGTCGCTGGAGCGCGTGCGCGGCTCAGCGACCCCCAGCGTCCAGGCGTAGCAGTGGTGCCCCGCTCCGCGGTGGGCTTCGCGCAGCGCGTCGAGGAAGGCTGCCACCGCCGCCTCGTCCGCGACGGGGCTCGCGAAGGCCCAGAAGCGCGAGCCCTTGATCTTGGGGAGCTCGAGGTCCGCCGGCGCCGAGAGGGTCAGGTGCGAGGCCATGCGCTCATCCAATGCCCGAGCGAGAACCAAGGCAACCCAGGGTGAATTCCTCTTGCGCCGCCTCCCCCGGCTCGATTTGATTTGGGCATGAGCAGCCCAGCCATCACCCACCTCTCGTGGGGCAAGCTCGAGGTCGCCGACCACGGGACCTTCAAGGACGCCAAGCTCTGGCCCGGCGGCGCGCGAGCCTGGGACTGGAGCGAGACGGGCACCCGCCACGAGCCCGGGATCCAGCCCGCCGACGTCGCCGAGCTGCTCGCGCAGGGCGCCGAGGTCGTGGTCCTCTCGCGCGGCATGCACGAGCGGCTGCTGACCTGCCCGGACACGCTGGCGCTCCTCGAAGAGCGCGGCGTCGAGGTCCACGTCCTCCAGACCGAGGAGGCCGTCGCAACCTACGAGTCGCTGCGGACCACGCGCCCCGTCGGCGCGCTGATCCACTCGACCTGCTGAGCGCGAGCGCACCCCATGAAGTCGACCCAGAAGTTTCCCCGCCGGGCGGCGATCCACCTCGTCGAAGAGCTCGACATCGAGACCCTCCCGCCCGGGACCCACCGCCTCCGCCTGGAGCTGGGCGAGGACGGCACCTCAGCGCCGATCCGCGCGCCGGTCCACGTGATCAAGGGCCACAAGCCGGGCCCCGTGGTCGGGATCACGGCCGCGATCCACGGCAACGAGGTCAACGGGATCCCCACGATCCACCGGCTCTATCGCCGCCTCAAAGCCGAGGAGCTCGCGGGCACGGTCGTCGCCGCGGCCCCGGTCAACGTGCCGGGCTTCCTCCGCAACCAGCGCGAGTACAGCGACGGCAAGGACCTCAACCGGCTCTTCCCCGGCAAGCCCGACGGTCACGAGAGCCAGGTCTACGCGCACGCGATCATGCAGCGCCTCGTGCGCCACTTCGACTACCTGCTCGACCTGCACACCGCGAGCTTCGGCCGGATCAACTCGCTCTACATCCGGGCGGACATGACCCGCCCCAAGGCCGCCGAGCTAGCGCGCGTGATCAGCCCCCAGATCATCGTCCACAACCTGGGCAGCGACGGGACCCTGCGCGGCGCGGCCGAGGACCTCGGGATCTGCTCGATCACGGTCGAGATCGGCAACCCGCAGCGGGCCCAGGGCAAGCTGGTGCGCGACTCCAGCGCCGGGCTCCGGGACGCGCTGGAGCACCTGGGCATGGTCACCTCGGACGAAGAGCGCGCCCCCCCGGACACGATCGAGTGCAAGCGCAGCTTCTGGCTCTACACCGACGGCGGAGGAATCCTCGAGGTCTTCCCCAGCCTGCGCGATCGCATCGAGCAGGGCCAGCCCGTGGCCCAGCTGATCAACGAGTGGGGCGAGGTCCACCGCACCTACGAGGCGCCGGAGGCGGGCGTCGTGGTCGGCATGGCGACCAACCCCGTCGCGCAGTCCGGCTCGCGGATCCTGCACCTCGGCGTCGAAGGTCGCGTCGAATAGGAAGCGCGGCGAAGGCGCCCGGGCGTGGCGATTTAGAAGGAAAGCACGAACGCAGGAAGGACAGGAAGGCTGCGCCTGTTTGGCAGGCGAGGGCCGACGCTCAAGAGGCGCGCAGATCGCTGGATCGCGGCCAGGGCTCCTTCCTGATTTCCTGCTCTCCTGCTTTCCTTCTAAATCGCCGCGTCAACTCGCCCCCGCCGAGAGCAACGCTAGGACAGCGCCTTTCCTCGCCGCGGGCCCCAGAGGCGGGCCAGGGCGGGGAGCAGGACCAGCGCGGCCAGGAGCAGGGCCAGCGCGCCCAGGACCATCACGTGGCCCATGCTGGCCAGGCCGGGGTGCGACGAGGTGGCCATGGCGCCGAAGCCGATCGCCGTCGTGAGCGAGGACAGGATCACCCCCGTGCCCGTGGCGTGGGCGACGAGGGGCTCGCCGGGCGCCTCGCACCAGCGGTTCATCACGTGCACGCCGTCGTCGATCCCGAGGCCGATCAGGACGGGCACGGTGAAGAAGTTGGCCATGTTGAAGTGGACGCCGAGGCCGCCCATGGCGGCCGCCAGCCAGAACCCGCCCACCAGCAGCGGGACCAGGGCCAGGAGCGCCGCGCGGCCGCGGAAGTCGAGCAGCAACACGCCGACGACCAGGATCAAGGTCAGCGCCGTGGCCTGCTGGACCGACTCGCGCATCACCCCGGTCGACTCGTAGACCGAGACGGTCGCCCCCGTGACCGCGGGGTCGACCTGCCGCACGGCGCGCAGGAAGCGGGCCAAGGCGGCCGGGTCCCAGAGGTCCTCCTGGGGGTGCACGTAGACCGCCAGCCGCCCGTCATTGCCGACGAGGTGCCCCCGCCAAGGCTCGGGGAGGGTCGCGAGGGTGTAGCCGCTCGGCTCGAGCAAGTCGACCAGCCGGCGCAGCCGCGCCTGCAGCTCGCCCACGAAGGCGGCTTGGCGCTGCGAGAGCCGCTCGGTCGGCGGCAGCTCCTCGGCCAGCGCGCTCAGCCGCTCCTCCAGCTCCAGCAGGCGCGCCACCGCCTCGCGGGCCTCAGGCCCCGCGCGGAGGGCGCCTTCGGCGGCCTCGCCCAGGGCGAGCGCCAGCTCCTCGATGGCCGACCGGAGCGCCTCGGGCTCGACGGCGGGGACCGGCGGCGCCGGCTCGAGAGCCCCGATCCGGCCCGCCAGGGCGCGGAGTCGCGCCCGCCGGGCCTCGACCGCTGGCCCCACGAGGAGGGCGGCGCTCTCGGCGCCCGCCACGACGCTCGAGTCCAAGGCGGCGAACTCGGCCTGGCGGCGGGCGGCGGCGGACACGTCCTCCACCAGGGAGACCGTCAGCCAGGTGCCCTTGTCGGCGGCCATCAGCCGGCGCTCCCACACCACCGACTCCTCTCCGCTGGCCTGGAGCGAGAGCAGGTTCTCGTTGAAGGACAGGTGCCGCGCGCCCAGGAAGCCGAGCGAGCTGAGCAGCAGGGCGCCGCCCAGCACGAGGAGCGGGCGCTCGGCCAAGCGCTCCAGCGCGGCGAAGGTCGGCAAGGGCGGGGCCTCGAGCCCGCTCCGCCGCCCGTCGACCACCACCAGGAGCGCGGGCAGGACCAGCATCGTGCTCAAGCAGCAGAGCAGGATCCCGGTCCCCGCGATCAGCCCCAGCTCGGCCAGGCCGAGGAAGTCGGAGAGGGTGGTCGTGTAGAAGGCGAGCGCGGTGGTCAGCGCCGCGGTCAGGTTCCCGCGCCCGACGTGGAGCACGGCCGCGGTCGCGGCCGCGGCGACGTCCCCCTCGCCCAGCGCGCTCTGGTAGCGGGCCAGGAGGTGGATCCCAAAGTCGACCCCGATCCCGATCAAGATCACCAGGAACACCGAGCTGAGGAAGTTCAGGGTCCCCACGGCCAGGGTCGCGAAGCCCGCCGTCCAGGCGATCCCCACCAGCAGCGCCACCATCGCCAGCAAGGGGCGAAGCAAGCTGCGGAAGAAGAGCGCGAAGGCCAGCGAGACCCCGGCGATCGCCAACAGGGCCGCCAGGGCCATGTCGTCGGAGGTCCGGTTGACCTCGTCGGCGCTCAGCGCGGCGCGCCCGGTCACGCCGGCCTCGACCGCGGGGTAGCTGCGGCGGGCCCGCTCGACCGCTGCCCGCGCCTCGCCCAGCGAGGCGGCCACGGGGTCGAGCTGGGCGAAGTCCTTGCGCGGGATCGCCGAGACCACGAGCAGGGGACCGAAGCGCTGCTGGCGCAGCTCGTCGGGCACGTGCAGGGCCGGCAGGAAGGGATCCAGCGCCGCCTCCGGCCCCGGAGCCTCGGCCGGCGGACGCGCCGACGCCTCGAGTTCGCCCACCAGGCCACTCAGGAGGACCAGGCCGGCCTCGGCGCCCGTCGCCGCCTCGGGCTCGGCAGAAGCGCTCTGGAGCTCCCCCCCGACCAGGTCGAGCAGGGCGGCGTAGCTCTCGACCCTGGCCAGGGACCTCAGCTCCTCGGCCGCCGGAGTCAGCTCCGCCACCAGGCGCTCGACGTCGGCGTCGGGAGCGAGCAAGAGCAGGTTGTCGCCCAGGTCCTCGTCGGTGTAGCCAGCGTGGACGTCCTGGAAGAGGTCGGGCCGGCTGGCCAGGTCTGCCGCCACGTCGTTGGCGAAGGCCTGGGCAGTGGCTGGGTCGGCGCTCGTGTCGACGACGACGTAGAGGTACTCCCGATCGCCGAAGGTGTCGAGGAAGCCGATGTAGTCGCGCTGGTAGGGCAGGTCCGGCGAGGCCAGCCGGTCCTGGTCCGAGTCCAAGCCCAGGTGGAGCGCCGCCGCTCCTCCGGCCACCGCCGCGAGCAGGAGCGAGACCCCGATCACCAGGCCGCTGTGGCGAACGGCGAGGGCGGCCAGGGCCCGCAGGAGGCGCTCGCGCAAGGCGCTAGCGCCCCAGGATCGTCTGCCGGCCGAGGCGGGTGCTCATCTTCACGAGCGTCCCCGTGACGCTGGTCTCGCTGAGCGTCTGGTCGAGGGCCGTCACGATCCAGTCCACGTCGGCCTCGGTCAGGCAGAGCGTGGGCAGGAACTTGAGGATGTCGACGTGGTGCCCCGCGGTCTGGGAGAGGACCTGGTGCTTCTCGAGCAGGGTCATGACCACGGCCTGGGTGAAGAGCGCCGGCTCGATGGACTCGCGCAGCATGCGCCCCATCTTGCCGATGAACCCGCCGGAGGCGCCGAACTCCACCGCCAGCATCAGGCCGCGACCGCGCACGTCGCGAATGATCGAGTGCTTCTCCTTGAGCTGCTCGAGGCGACCGCGCAGGAGCTCGCCCATTCGAGCGCTGTTGCCGACCAGGTCCTCTTCGTCCATCACGTCGAGGGTCGCCAGACCCGCGGCCATGGCCAGGTCGTTCTGGTAGAAGGTCGAGCCGTGCACGATGCAGCGGTCGAGGCGGCTGAAGGTCTTCTTGTGCACGTCGTCGCGCAGCAGGACCGCGCCCACGGGGACCGCTCCCCCGCTGAGCGCCTTGGAGATCGTGAGCACGTGCGGCGTTACGCCGAACTGCTCGCTGGCGAAGAAGGTCCCCGTCCGCCCGAGCCCGGTCTGGACCTCGTCCATGATCAGGAGCGCCCCGTAGCGCTCGCAGAGGCGCAGCGCCTCGGGGAAGAAGCCCTCCGAGGGGACGTAGACCCCCTTGCCCTGGATCGGCTCGCAGACCATGGCCGCGACGTCGCCGCGCTTGAGCTGATCCTCGAGCGCGTTCAGGTCGTCGAAGGGGAGCTCGCGCACGTCGGCTAAGAGCGGCTCGAACTGCTCGCGGAACTGGCTGCAGCCGTTGAGCGAGAGGCTGCCCATGGTCAGCCCGTGGAAGGCCCGCTCCCAGTGGAGGATCGCCGGCTTGCCCGTCGCGGCCCGGGCGAACTTGAGCGCCGCCTCGACCGTCTCGGTCCCCGAGTTGGCGAAGAACACCTTGTCCAGCCCCTCGGGAGCACGCTCCACCAGGGCCTCGGCCAGGAAGCCGCTCAGGGTCGCGCAGTCCATCTTGACCAGGTTGGGCAGGTTCAGGGAGAGGGCCTGCTCGATGGCAGCCCGCACGGCTGGGTGGTTGCGACCGACGTTGAAGGTCCCGTACCCGCTGATCAGGTCGAGGAAGCGGGTCCCCTCGGCGTCGTAGAGATAGGAGCCCTCGCCGCGGGTGTAGGCGCGGTCGAACTTGATCGTGCGCAGGACCTTGACGAACTGCGGGTTGATGTGGCGGCTGTGGAGCTCGTAGATCTCGTCGGCGCGAGTGTCGAGCAGCTGCTTGAGGTCAAGGGCCAAGGTGTCCTCCCTGGAGGTTCCGGCGCAGGAAGATACTCCAATCCCCCCATGAAGCCCGCCTCGAGTGGCCGTACGCGACGCGACCCCAACCCAGCCTTGACCGAGTCGGGGCCGCGAGCCTGCGCGAGGAGGGCCTACTGCTGGAGCATTCGGATCGTGTTGCCGCCGCTGGGGTGCGGGCGGCATTCGAACTCGGCCAGATGGTTGCTCGAGTGCGGGAAGAACTGGTTGGCCATCCCGCTGTCGATCGTCGCCCCGCTGTCGGCGAAGCGGATCTGGACCCGCCCGTTCTCGCGCTCGATGCTCACGTGATACACGCCCTGCGGGTTGTTCTGGTAGACGCTCTGCTGCATCACCTGCGCGACCTCGTGGACCGCGATCCGCAGCGCCTCGAGCTTGGGTCCGCCGACGGCCGTGGCGCAGACGGAGGTCACGAGGTGGACCAGGCCTTCGCCGCACTCCTTGCTCGCGGTCAGCGAGAGGTTGACGGGGCTGGGCTTGTTGTCGCCGCCGAAGCGCAGGTTCCCGTCGCCCTTGGCGGTGATGAACGTGTAGCAGCGCGGGCACTTCCAGTTGCCGGCGCTCGCGACCTCGACCTGCACCCCGCAGCCCTGGCAGCTGATCGTCTGGGGGAAGCCGCCGCCGCCGCTGGTCGTCGTCTGGGTCTGAGCGGGCTGCGGCGCCGTGGGGGCCGGGCCGGTCGGCTTGCGCTTGCCGGTGAGGCGCGGGGGCTTGCTGCTCGCGGGCTTGGCCGCGGGCGCCGCCCCGCCGCCGCCGCCGCCCCCGTCGGCCGACTCGAGCGCCTTGAGCGCCGCGTCGAGGTCGGAGCAGATGTCGAAGAAGGCGTTGAGGCCGAGCATCTCGATGACGATCTTGACCTTGGCAGGCACCTTGATCAGGGCCATGCCGCCGCCGGTCGACTTGAAGGTGTCGGCGTACTTGACCAGCGAGCCGAGGCCCGTCGAGTTCACGTACTTGATCTTGGACATGTCCAGGACCAGGCGCCGGATCCCCTTGGTCTTGATCTCCTCCAGCGTGGCCTGAAAGCTGGGGACCGTGTTGCCGTCGATGGCCCCCGTCATTTCAGCCAGCGCGGACAAGTCGTCGCCGTCGATCGTCGTCAGCTTGATGTCGAGCCCAGCAGCCATATCACCCCACCCCAGTTCTGTTTAGCGCGTATATCGCGCGTTCGCCCTGCGTGAAGGGCAATACATGGACTTACGACGACCGGGACTATAGCAGCGGCAATCTTGACGCGTCAACGCAGCTTGCCCTCGCCATGCCGATCTGGTACCCCATTAGACCGCCAAGGGGAAATTCCTCACGCATGCCCATCCCGCAAGACAAGCTCAACATTGGCAAGAGCCTCCTCGCCGGAGGCCCCATTACCCAGGAGCTGCTGCAGCGCGAGCTGCAGTCCAGCGGGAAGCAGGACAGCGTGCTCGGCCGCGCCCTGCTCCAATCCGGGTTTCCCAGCGAGGAGGCGTTGATCGTGCCGCTGCTGCAGCGGCTGCGCATCCCCAAGATCAACGCTCGCAACACCAAGATTCCCCTCGAGACGATCCGCTGGATCCCCGAGCAGGTCGCGCGCGAGCACCGGGTGCTCGCCGTCGACAAGCTGGGCAACATCCTGGTGGTGGTCACCCCCGACCTCGCCAAGGAGTCGACCCTGGCCGAGGTCCGCAAGCAGACCGGCTGCCTCGTCACCCCGATCCAGTGCGCCCCCGAGGGCTTCGAGCAGATCGTCGACGAGTACTACACCCGCCTCAACGAGAGCGGCATGTCCTCCCCCGCCAGCCCGCTGGCGGGCCAGCAGGCGGTCGGCTCGCCCGTCGCCAGCGGCAGCAACGGCGCCGTCCAGGCGATCCCCGTGGGCGACTCCAGCCAGGACAGCTTCTACAAGCGCTACATGACCGCGGGCCCGCTGCCCGCCGATCAGGTGCTGATGTAGCTCAGAAGCGGAGCTCGAGGCCCAGGCCGCCGAGCAGCGCGGGCTCCCCCTGGAGCCGATACACGTCGTCTCCGCGGGGGTCGAGGAGCTCGAGCTCGCGGTAGGCGATCACGCCGAGCTCTGCGCGCAGCGCGAGGAAGTCGCTCACGAACCAGCGGGCGGCCGCCTGCACGCGCAGCTGCCCGTCCTGCAGGATGTGCTCGGCGAAGAGGCTGCGCCGCTTGGCGAAGCGGTATTGGCGGTTCTGCCAGGCGACCGAGAGGAAGAGCTCCAGGCCCTCGGTCGGGGTGAAGGTCGCGCGGAGCAAGGGACCGAGCAGGTCGAGCCGCAGCCAGTCGGTCACCTTCCAGCGGACTCCGAGCGCGGGGAACACGTTGGGGGAGTCCTCGAGCTGAGTGATCGTGCCGGCCCCGAAGAGCAGCTGGAAGTCAGGGCTGATCCGCCAGCCGGCGAGCAAGAACGCGACGGCCGTGAAGGCGTCGGCGAGATCGGTCCCCTCTTCGAAGCCCAGCCGCCCCGAGACGAAGGTCGAGAGGAAGAAGGAGCGCGAGAGGAAGAGCTGGCCCTCGAGCCGGAGGCGCACCACGTGCAGCCGATCCCAAGGGTCCTTCTCCGTGCGCGGACGGGGCGGGTCCAGGTTGGTGGCGTCCTGCAGGTCGTAGCGCGACCACTCGTAGCCCGCGGACACGCTGCCGCGCCCGAAGAAGCCGAAGAAGCGCGAGGCGCGCACGTCGAAGCCCGTCCGGTAGACGCTCAAGCGCGCGGGGCCGTCGTCGAGGCGCGAGCGCGCCTCGAAGCGCTGCCAGCCCGTCAGCGAGAGCTGGAGCTCCTGAGGCGGCCCCTTGGGCTCGTCCTCGGCGGCGCCCTCTGCGCGGACCTCCCGCTCCTCGACTGCGCTGCCCGGCTCTGCGCTGCCCGGCTCTGCGCCGGCCGCGGGCTGCGACTCCTGGGCGTAGAGGGGCGGGGCCCACGCGCACGCCAGGAGCAGGGGGAGGAGGCGCAAGAGATTCACGCCAGGCAATCTCGCCAAGGGAGGGGCGATCCCGCCCCGCCAGCTCCCGAGAGCTTGCCTGACAAGGGATTAGCGCAAACGCTCGCGCAGCCAGGCCGCGATTTCTTGGGAGACCGCCTGCGGAACCCGCCCCTCCGAGTCCGAGAAGGCGTGGTCGAGGCCCGGCAGGAGCGCGTGCCGCGACCCGTCCTCGCGCCCGCGCAGCGCGGCGGCGATCGCCTCCTGGTCGGCCGCCGAGACCCACTCGTCTGCCTCGCCGCGCAGGGCCAGGACCGGCGGCCCCCCGCGCTCGAGCAGGGTGGGCAGCGTGGGCCGCGCGAGGAGGTCCTGCCAGCTGCGCGCGGTGTAGCCGAACACGTTCAGGTCGGGGGCGATCTTCCCGCCGCGGACCCGCGCGAAGAGCGCGCGGAACTGCTTCAGCGCTTCCTCGCGGCGAGCGGGCGCCAGGCGCCCCGCCTGCTCGGCGATCACGCGCGTGTCCGCCCCGCCCGCGACCCCCGCCAGCGAGACCAGCGCCGCGACGCGCGAGTCGACGGCCGCCAGCGCCGCCGCGCTGCGCGCCCCCGTCCCGTGCCCGACCAGGCCCAGCGCGCCGACCTCTCCGCGCGCCGCCAGCGAGGCCAGGGCCGCGCGCGCGTCGGCCAGGTCCCGCTCCGCGAGCAGGCCCTCTCGCCAGCGCTCGCGCGCCGCCGCCACGCGCGCTGGCGCTCCGCTCGCGAGCGCACGCTTGAGCCGGTAGCTCCAGGCGTCGTAGCGCAGGCTCGCCACCCCCCGCGCCGCGAGGTCCCGGGCCAGGTCACGCAGCGGGCGGCGCTTGCCCGCGAGCGCGTCCCTCCCCCGCGCGTCGAGGTCCCCCACGAACACCAGCCCGGGGGCGGGCTCGTCCTGGCGGGGGAGGGTCAGGGTGGCAGGGATCTGCTCTTCCGCGGCGCCCGTGAGCTGCAGCTCGAGCTCCACGAAGAGCCCCGGCCAGCCGCTGACGGCCGCGCTGTAGCCCTGGTCGTCGACCACCCGATAGGCCGCGTCGCGGTCGCGGTCGTAGGTCAGGGTCAGCGCGCGCTGGCCGAGGCGCAGCACGCCCTCGCGCACCCGGCGCGTCCGCCCCCCGAGCTGAACCTGGAAGCTGCGCCCCGGCTCGAAGCGAGTCCGGAGCGCGTTGAGGGTCTGCGGGACGAGCACCTCGAGCTCGAAGGGCCCCGCCTGCTTGCGCGCGAGGGCCGCCAGCACCTCGAAGTGCGCGCGGACCTGGGTATCGAGCACGACCTGCGGCAGCTTCCCGCGGGCGACGAGCTTCTCGCCCGCCCGGCCCTCGCCGTAGGACGCGCTCAGCCGGACCCCTTCGCCCTGCGGCTCGGCGGCGGCCTCGATCGCGCCCGCGCGCAGGGAGTAGCGCTCGAGCTTCGCGCCGCGCAGGCGCAGCTCCTGGCGGTAGCGAAAGGGCGTCTCGGTCAGGCGCAGCTCGGCGCGCGAGGAGAGCGTCCAGGCGCCCGCCGCCCGGCGCAGCTCGACCCGCTCCCAGCCGACCTCGCGCCCGTTCTCGGACACGTACCAGCGGCGGACCTCCGCGGGCCCCGGCGCAGCAGGCTCGCCCTGAGCCCAGAGCACCCCGCAGGGGGCGAGCAGGCCGCAGATCAGCGTCGCGAGCCGCGCCACGCGTCTACTTCACGGCCTCGACGATCGGCGGCACGTCGCTCAGGCGCGCGGTCTGCGCGACGACCTGCAGCCCCTCGACGTGCTCGCGCAGGGCTCGCGCCGTCTCGACCGCGATCGCCAGCCCCTCCTCGCGCTCCCGGCCCTCGCGCTCGGCGCGCATCATGCGGTCGAGCAAGGCCTGCGGCGCCCGCCCCGCGCCGAACTGGCGCAGGCGCTCGACATCGCGGAAGCGCCCGATCAGCGGGATCGTGGCCAGGATCGGGATCCGGCAGTGCGCGATCCGCGGCAAGAACTCGACCAGGGCCTTGGCGTCGACGACCGGCGGCGTGAGCGCGTACTCGGCCCCCGCGTCGACCTTCCACTCGAAGCGCCGGACCTCGTATTCGGTGTCGACCGCGAAGGGGTCGAGGTGCACCCCGAGGTGGATCGCGGTCGGCGTCCCGATCGACTGGCCGGCCACGTCGCGCCCCTCGTTGAGGCGGCGGATCATGTTGCTCAGGCCGATCGAGTCGACCTCGAAGTCCTTGGTCGCGTCGGGATACTCGCCCAGGGTCAGGGGCGGGCCGGTGACCGCGACCAGGTTGTGCAGGCCGAGGGCGTGGGCGCCCAGCACCGTGGCCTGCATGCGCAGCAGCGTCCGGTGACGGCTCGCGATCTCCAGCAGGGTCTCGGTGCCGACCTCGCGCTGAATGATCTGCGCCAGCGCGAAGGCCGACATCCGCGCGCCGCCGCGGCCCTCGAACACCGAGACCAGGTCGACGCCGGCCTCGTGCAGCTCGCGCACGTGCTCGAGGGTGGGCCGCGGGTCGCAGCCCTTGGGCGAGCGGATCTGCACGCACACCGGAAAGGCCCGCTCGGCCAGGCGCTGGCCGAGCACCGACTTGGCGCCGCGCTCGGGCGTGTTCAGCTCGACCGACTCGTCGCGGGGAGCGTCGAGGCGCGGCGGCCGCGCGGCAGGACGCGCGGCGACCACCGCCTCCTTCATCGCGCGAATGTGCGCCGGCGTCGTCCCGCAGCAGCCGCCGACCAGGCGCACGCCTGCCTTGACGAAGCGGCGCGCGTAGGAGGCCATGTAGTCGGGCGAGGTCAGATACATGTTCCGACCGTGCACGTTGCGCGGCTGGCCCGCGTTGGGGAGCGCGCTCAGGGGCAGGTCCAGCTCGTCGCGGATCGACTCGATCGCCTCGAGGGTCGCCGCGGGCCCGGTCCCGCAGTTGATCCCCACCGCGTCCACGTCCCACTTGGACATCGTGCGCGCGAAGTCCGGCGGCTCGACGCCCTCGGGCGAGCTGCCCTCGTCGGTGACGGTCAGCTGCGCCACGACCGGCAGGTCGCACACCTCGCGGGCTGCGAGGGCTGCCTGCTCGAGCTCGGGCAGGTGATAGAAGGTCTCGAGCATCAAGAGGTCGACGCCCGCGTCCACGAGCGCCCGGATCTGCTCGCGGAAGGCCGCGCGCGCCTCGTCGAGCGCCGTCGGCCCCCAGGGCTCGATCCGCACGCCGAGCGGGCCGACGGAGCCCGCCACGAGCACGCCGCGCCCCTCCGCCGCCTCGCGGGCCAGACGCGCGGCCTCGCTGTTGATCTGGTGGACCAGGCCCTCCACCCCGTGGGCGGCGAGCTTGAAGCGGTTGGCCGAGAAGGTGTTGGTCTCGATCAGGTCCGCGCCGGCGTCGATGTACTCGCTGTGGATCGATCGCACGAGGTCGGGGTCGCTCAGGTTGAGCTCGTCGAAGGAGCGGTTCACGAACACGCCGCGCGCGTAGAGCATGGTGCCCATGGCGCCGTCGCACACGGCGACGCCCCGGGGTCCGAGCAGCTTCAAGAGTCGATCGCTGGCCATGCGAGGACCTTATCTGATGGGTACGCGTCCAGTCCGGACGGCTCAGGCTTTACGAAGGCTTGGTCCCGCCCAGATCTGGCAACCGGAGACGCAAGCGCGCGGAGTCAGACGCTAACCCCCGCCGGCTCATGGCGCTCCCCTGGCGTAGGCTTCGCCCACTGAGCTCTCGCGCCGCCGAAGCTGGTCCCGGACCCGCGATGAAGCCCTCGAGGCTGCAGCCGACGAACACGCGCACGCGAGCGCTCACTCGCCCTCCTGCAGGTAGGGAGCCAGCTGGGGGTCGGCCAGCAGGGCCTCCAGGCCTGCTTGCCGAACCTGCTCGGGCTTGGCGCCCTGGATCAGGGCCGTCTCCACCAACTTCAGCGCTGCCGCGCGATCCTGGGGGAGGATCTGCTGGGCCTGGCGCAGGCGAGCCGCCACCACGAGCTGCTGCGCCTGGCGCGCCAAGTTCGAATCGGGACCCGCCAGCCAGCGCTCGGCCAGGAGCGCGGCGGCGGCGAAGTGACCGCCCTGGAAGAGCCCGACGGCCTGCTTGAGCTGCTCGAGCTGCAACGCCGGCGCGCGCGGCATTTGCCAGGCGACGGAGCGCACCAGCGCCTGAGCCCCCTCCAGGGCGCGTCCCAGCGCAAAGAGCGCCTTGGCGCGCTGCTTGTGGCCGAGCTCGTGGAGCTGGAAGAGGGGGTCGTCGAGCTCGCGGGCCAGGGCCACGTCGAGGAGCGCCAGGGCGCGGGCGGGGTCTCCCTCGCGGGTGGCGCGACGAATCTGCGCGCAGGGATCGTTGGAGCCCTGGAGCGCAGCCCAGAGCTCCGCCTGCTGGGGCTGCCCCTGGTAGAAGTCCAGCAGGTGCGCCGCGACCCAGGGTCGCTCCGCCTCGCTGGCGTGGCGCAGGGCCAGCTGAGCCTGAGTGAGGGCCTCCTCGCCGCGCTGACGAACCGCCAGGAGCAAGGCCGCGAGGGTGTGCAGACGCGCGCTGCGCGGACACACCTTCAGCGCGTCCAGCACGACCACGGGCGGGCGGATCCGGTCGAAGCCGCGCTGGAGGTGCATCGCGCGCTCGGCGGTCGCGTGCTCGAAGCGCCGCCGCAGCTCGGGGTCGCCGTAGAGGATCACCCCAGCCCGCAGCAGGGCGCGGGCCTCCTCGAAGAGCCCACCCCGGCGCGCCTGCTCGGCGTCCGCCAGGAGCTCCTCGCGGGCCTCGGGGCCGAGGGCCGCGCGGAGGTGACGCAGGACGAGCGCGCGAGCGGGGCCGCTGGGGAGAGCCTCCAGCGCTCGGCGCAGGTCGCTCCCCACCTGCCGGCGCGTCTCGGCCAGGAGCGCGGCTGAGTCGAGCTCCGCGGCGGGGCGAAGGGCGAGCTTGGCAACGTGCTGGCTGGGACCCTGCCCCCTCCCCTCGAGCAGGACCTTGGCCCGCCGCGCCGCGAAGCCAGGTCTTAGCTGGCGCGCCGCGGCTCGCGCCCGCTCGGGTAGCCCCCGGGCCAGCGCTCGCGCGACCTCGAGCAGCGCGACCTGCGGATCAGGGCGCGGGCGGCGCTGAGCGACGACTCGCTGGGGAAAGTCGCTCAGGATCCGCGCCCCGCGGGTCGTGTAGACCACCAGCTCCCCCGTCGAGAGGAGCCGGGGGCGCGCGTCGAACAGAGCGCCCTTGGGTACCGCCAGGGCCAGGGTCGCGAACACCGGCCGCAGCTCCTCGCCGTCGAGGACCACGATCGCGCCCTCCTCGTTGGCGAGGACCAGCTCGTCGAGGGCGTCGCCGTCGAAGTCGTGCGCGAAGAGGTTGACCCGGGCCATGTGGGCGAAGGCGGGCGGCACGACCCAGGGAGCCAGGACCCTTCCGCTGCGCAGGCTGGCGCGTCCGAGCTCGGCCAGCCCAGAGGTGGCGACGACCTCGGGCCCCTCGGGCCCGCGCCGCACGACCTGGTCGAACACGTTGACCGTCACCAGCGGGTAGTAGCGCGGCGCGTCGCCGAAGTCCGGCGCGACGCTCGCAACCCGCCCGTCCGCGAGTCCGAAGTGCAGCCGCCCCTCGGCCAAGAGCACCGGCGCGCGGACCACGGCGTGAGGCAAGGGCTGCTCGCCGCGGAGCTGGCCCCCGTCCGAGACCGCCCACACGCAGAAGCCGCGCTGGCTCTTGCCGCCGAAGTAGAAGCGCCGCTCGCCCTCGACCTCGGCCGCGCCCCACTGCGGCTCGATCGGGTGGATCCCCCAGGTCTGAGGCTCCTCGCCGTGCGCGAACCTGTGGACCTGGTTCGCCACGACCACGATCCGCTGCTTGCCCCGCCCCGGCGGCTCGAAGAGCCCGTCGCTCGAGGCGCGGATCCCGGTCAGGGGCGCGTCGAGGAGCAGCTCGCCCCCTGGCCGCCCCGAGCGAACGATCACGCCGGCGCTGCCCGTCAGCCCGAGGTCGCGCACCCCGTCGCCGTCGAAGTCGCCGGCGTCGAGCGCGAAGGCGAAGTCGTTGCCGATCCGGGTCGTCGCGAGGTCCAGGGGCTCCGCCCACACACTCCCGCTCAAGAGTCGCCGCGGCGGATCCCCGCCGCTGACGCCGACGCTGAAGCGCTCCAAGGTCCCGTCGCCGTCCAGGTCGAAGCAGGACACGCCGAGCTCGAGGCGAGAAGGCTCCGGGACGCCCTGGCGACGCACCCGCAGCAGCGCGAGGCGGTTGCGCTCGAGGTGCAGGATCGCTGGCTCGCCATCCCCGAACAGGTCGAGCGCGCGCGGCGGGAGGATCGTCGCGCCAGGGTTGCTCTCGACCAGCAGCTCCTGCTCGACCTCGCCCCCGGGACCGTAGGCGCGCAGCCAGCGGGTCCCCTCGACCTCGCTCTTGCACCACTGCAGCCACTCGAAGGACCCGTCCCCATCGGCGTCGCCGAAGCCGCCTGGGCCCGCGATCCCCTCCACACTCCACAGCGACTCGCCGCTGGCGCCGTCCAGGCAGAGCGCGCGCCCAGATCGATGCGCGATCACGACCGGCCGAGCCCGAGGCCCCAGCAGCCCCGCCTCGAGCCGGCCGACGCCGCCCAGCTCCGGCCGCTCCCAGACCAGCCTGCCTTGGCGCAGGTCGTGCGCGCGCAGGTGCCCGGAGTGGGAGATCAGGAGCGGCGCCGCCGGCGGGCGCACGAGGAGGGCCTCGGGCCGATCCGCGTGCCAGGGCCGGCGCCAGCGAACCCCGCCCTGCGCGTCGAGGAGCTCGAGCTGCAGCGGCTCGGTGTTGGAGCGGGTCAAGAGCCCGGGCGGCCCGTCCGGGAAGGGGACCTCGAGCAGGTAGCCCCAGAAGGGATAGCGGCCGGTGTGCGTCGCCCAGCGCATGCCCTGCTCGTCGAAGAGCTTCGTGCCCCGATAGCCGGTGCCGATCGCCAGCTCATGGCGACCGTCCTGGTCGAGGTCGACCGCGCGCAGCTTGCAGCCCTTGAAGGGGAAGTTGCGCCGCGTTCGGCCGCTCAGCGCGTCGAGCAGGTCGATCCGCTCGCCGGCGGGGACGCTCAACTCGAGCTGCCCGTCGCCCTCGAGGTCCACCAGCTCGAAGTCGCCGCGGCTGCCGAGGTCGGCGGTCCAGGCTCGCCGCCAGAGCTCGACGGGCGGCAGCTCGAGGCGCAGCACGCTCAGGTAGGCGGCGTTGGAGAGGATCAGCTCGGGGGTGCCGTCCTCGTCGACGTCGGCCAGCCGCCCGGTGCGCAGGTCGGGCAACACGCGCTCGCCGCGCTCGTGCACGTTGGGCTCGAAGCGCACCTCGGCCCGCTGCGGCGCCTCGTCTTCGCGCGAGACCGCTAGCTCGAGCGTGAGCTCCTCGGGGAAGCAGCCGGGGCTGAGCAGGCGCAGGCGCTGCTGGCCCGGGCGGAGGCTGAGCTCGCCCTGGACCCGGCGCGGGCGGGTCAGCTCGTTGCCGTAGGGGTCGACCCCGCCCGCGACCCACAGCTCGCGGCGAATCCCGGGCGGCTGGATCAGCTCGAGCCGGGCCCGCGGCAGCTCGAGCCGCGGCAGGACGAGGGTCGTCTCGCCGGGCTGAACCGGCGGGGCTTGGGTGTCGACCGGCTGCTCGCTCTCGGGCAGGAGCACCGCCAGCTCGGCCGCCCGCGGAGGCCACACCTCGAGCTGGACCTCGTCTCGCCGCGCCGAGCGCTCGGCCAGCGTCGCCACGACCTCGCCCGCGAAGCGCAGCCGAGTCCCCTCGGGCGCCTGGCGCAGCTTGCTGAGGTCGACCCTCAGCCGCCCGGCCGCGGGGACGCTCACTTGCTCCTCGGCGCCGCTGGCGAGGGCCAGCAAGGTGGACCAGGTCTGCCCCTCGTGACGGACGCTCACCTCGCGCGCGCCCGGCGGCCACACACGCGCGACGACCTCGGCGCCGAGCTCCGGGGTCCGACCGAGCTGGCGCTCGCCCAGGAACACCTCGGCCCCGGCGGGGGCGCCCGCGAGGTCGACGCGCACCGAGGCCGGCAGGAGGAAGGCGCGCACCATCAGCACCGCCGAGAACACCAGCGCCACCGAGGCCGCGGCGACCGGCGTCCGGTTGCGCCAAGCCCACTTGCGCAGGCGCGTCAGCAGCGGATCGCGCCGCGCGCTCACGGCGCGCCCCTCGAGGAAGTTGTCGACGTCTTCGCGCAGGGCCGCGGCGCTCTCGTAGCGCTCGTCGATCTGGAGGGCCATCGCCTTGCGAACCACGGCGGCCAGCTCAGGCGGCACGTCGCGCTCACCCGCGGCCTCGGCCGGGTCCACGTAGGTCCCGTCCAGCTTGCGAGCCAGGAGCGCGGTCAGCGGGCCCGAGAAGGCGCGCTTCAGGGTCAGCAGCTCGTAGAGGATCGCGCCCAGCGCGTAGACGTCGCTCCGCTCGTCGATGGCCTCGGTCTCGCCGTTGGCCTGCTCGGGGGACATGTAGGCCGGCGTGCCGGCGATCGCGCCGTCCACCGTCCAGCCGGCCTCGGCCTGCTCGACCTCACGCAGGCTGCGGACCGAGTCCCGCAGGCTCGTCCCCTGGCCGCGGACCTTGGCCAGGCCCCAGTCCATGACGAGCACCTCGCCGAACTCGCCGAGCATCACGTTGGCGGGCTTGAGGTCGCGGTGGATCACGCCCCGCGCGTGGGCGAAGGCCACGGCGTCGAGGATCTTGGCGAACACCTCCAGGTAGCGCCGGAGCGAGACCTCCTCCTCGCCGCTGGCGTGGGCGTCGATCAGCTCGCGCAGGCTCTGGCCGCGCACGAGCTTCATCGTGAAGAAGTGGCTGCCGTCGGCGCGCTGGCCGCAGTCGTGCACCGGCACGATGTTGGGGTGCTCGAGCTGCCCGGTGACGCGGGCCTCCTCGAGGAAGCGCAGCTGGTCGGTCTCCTCGCCGCCGTCGTGCAGGACCTTGAGCGCCACCTCCCGCTCGAGGCCGCGATCGCGCGCCACGTAGATCGCCCCGAACCCGCCCCGGGCCAGCTCGTCGCCGAGCTCGTAGCCGCCCGGCGCCGCGGCGGGGAGCCGCTCGCCGGAAGACGAGGACGAGGACGAGGACGAGGACGAGAGGCCGGGCCCCGTGCTCGGCGGCGGCGCCGCGATCAAGGTCCGGGCCTGCAGGCCGCTGGGGTCGCTGGCCGGGGCGGGGACCCGGCCCGAGCTCGCCGAGAGGCGCCCCGAGCCGTGCCCGAGGTCGCCCAGCACGCGCAGCGCGCCAGGAGCCGGCTGGAGCGGAGTCCCGTCCCGGGGGCAGCGCTGCTCGCTCCCCTGGGGCGCGTTGAAGGCGCTCCGACAGCTGGGGCAAGCGAGGACCTGCAGGCCCAGGCCGGCGAGGAGCTCGTGGACCGCCTGGGCGGAGAGGGCTCCCGTCGCGACCAGGGCCTCGCCCAGGCGCGGCGAGACCTGTCCGGGCACGCGCGCGCGCTCGATCCACGCCATGGCAGGCGGGATCTGCGCCGGGTGGATCCAGCCCCGCTGGAGCGCGAGGCGCGCGAGGCGGTGAGGCGGCTGCGTCACGCCCCGAGCATAGCGATCCAACCCAGAGCAGGGCTCCCCCGATCGACCCACTTGCGGCTCACGCCATGCCGAGGGTTCGACCCGGCGGTGACTCATATACGAACCGAGAGACTGCGTTCTCTGAGCTTACGTCGGCCACTGCATTGCAATCGGCCACGCATGATCCGCCGCACCCTGCCGACGCTCGCCGCCCTCGCGCTCCTCCTCGGCGCCAGTCCGGCCCTCGCTCAGCCCTCCAACCCCGAGCGCAATCTCTACGAGACCGCCCGGGAGATGTGGGAGCGAGAGCTCACGCCCAACACCCGCGCCGAGCTCCAGCCGCGCTGGGCCGAGATCGAAGCGCTCAAGGGGCGCGTCGCCACGCTCGAGGGCTCGCTCGCGCAGAACGACCCGCGCCGCGCCGCGCTCGAGGCGCTGATCGCCAAGCAGCAGGCCGCTCGCACCCAAGGCTCGGGCACCCTGCGCGGGACCCACGGCGGCCAGCCCGGCACCGACGGGCGCTCGATCGGCCTGCGCAACTTCGAGAAGGCCGACGCGCTGATCTCGAAGTGGGCGAGCGAGGGCAAGCCCATGACCGTCGAGCGGCTGCAGGAGATCAACCGCGTGCTCGGCACCGGGCTCCAGCACAACGGCCGCCCCCCCGGCACGATCCGCGCCAACGCGGGCGAGAACATCACGGCCGGCGGTCGCTTCCACTACGTGCCGGGCCGCTACGTCGGCGAGGCGATGCAGCAGTTCACCCAGTGGTACGAGGCGAGCAAGGCCGCCGGAATGGCCCCCGCCGAGCTGGCCGGCAAGGCCTACATGCGCCTGGTCAGCATTCACCCCTTCTGGGACGCCAACGGGCGCAGCACACGGATGTTGATGGACTGGGTCCTGCGCAGCCACGGGCTGCCCTCGGTGGCCCTCCAGGACGTGATGGTCGCCGTGTTCGGCCAGCGCCCCGTCTCGGGGGTCCCCGCCGAGAAGGCCGTGATCGAAGTCACCAAGGCGCTCGAGAAGACCCTGCAGGACCGCCTGGCGGTGCTCGAGGGCAACGGGCAGGGCTTCGCCACCCGCCGCAGCCGGGGCGGCCCGCTCCAGCCGAGCAGGATCCCCGCGGCCGAGGTCGAGGCCCTGTTCAACACGCTCAAGGGCGCGGGCGCCGAGCGCCTGGCCGAGCGGATCTCGGCCGCCGAGGGCGCCGAGCGCGTCGCGCTGGCGCTGAGCAAGCCCCGCCTCGAGCGCCTCAGCCTCGAGATCGTGCCCACCAACGACATCCTCGCCGAGCAGAAGGGCGAGCGCGTGCGGATCTCGACCGGGCTCCTGAACGAGATCCACGCCCGGGGCGCGGGCCTCCCGGCCGCGCTCCAGGGCGAGGCCCGCGCCCGCGTGCTGGGCCTGATCCTCGCCCACGAGATCGCCCACGCCGGCGGGATCAAGGCGGAGCGCGCCGCCGACGCCGAGGCGCTGCGCGTCTTCGAGCGCGCCAAGGTCGCGGGCCCGCTCCTGCGGGCCGACCTGCGCAACGCCCTCGAGGTGTTCAGCAAGCCCACCGGCGCGACCCACCTCGACCGGCTGCTGGGTCGCCTGGGAGAGCTCTACCGCTACGGGACCCCGGGCGGTCGCCTGGCCGCGCTGGAGCGCGCCGCCCGCGGCGAGGCCGACCGGCTGGCGAGCTACCGGCGCGCCGACGGCACCCTGCGCTGGAAGGCGCTGGCCAGCGACGGCCTGCTGCGGGAAGGCGGCGCCCTGGCGCACTTCACCCTGGCGCTCTTCCTCAAGGAGCTGGCCATGGTCGTGCGCACCGGCGACCGACTCCGGATCGAGGAGTTCTTCGACGGGGTCATGACGACCGACTTCTTCAAGCACTACGGGCTCTTCGCCCTGGGCGCCCGCGGCGGCGAGCTGCTCTACGGCCGCTACCTGGCCCAGCACCTCCGCCAGGGCTTCGTCAGCTCGCTGCTCAAGACCCACATCGTGCTCATGACCGGCCTGGCCCTCCCCCAGATCGTCTCGGGCGAGTTCGAGGGCAAGACCTTCATGATCTCGGTCGCCTCGCTCGGCCTCTCGACGACCGCCGTGCGCGGCGGCGTGGCCGGGATCAAGTGGGTGGCCGACCTGGCCCTGCCGCGCAACGCCTCGCTCGTGGCCCGGCTGGGCCCCGCCTCGCGCAAGCTGCTCCGCGCCGGCGGCTGGTTCTACACCGCCGCCGAGCTGGCCGTCGTGCTCTACGTCGCCGACGAGCTGACCCAGGCCTACACCCAGTGGGAGGACCGCCGCGCCGCCAAGCGCGCCCTGGGCGAGGAGGTCGAGCGCTTCCTCGGCGCCTGGGCCGACGAGCAGGCCAGCCAGGCCGAGCTCGAGGCCGCCCTGGCCCGCCACGAGCAGGCCTGGATCGCCTACCGCGACTTCCTCTACCGCCCCTTCCACCAAAACGACGCCCTCCTGCAGCGGCGTCTCCAGAAGCTGGCCGGGGACGCTCACAAGGCGGAGATCGCCCGCGAGGGCCTCGAGGA
>MDTG01194338.1_pt1 | contig 26229 bp, 25 predicted proteins | sample 811421 | NCBI WGS metagenome assembly MDTG01 (sample SAMN05326645, study PRJNA326480) | marine metagenome | isolation source: seawater | place: Pacific Ocean: South East | collected 2011
AATACTAAACTAGCCCGGGTGGTGGAATTGGTAGACACAAGGGACTTAAAATCCCTCGATAGCGATATCGTGCCGGTTCAAGTCCGGCCCCGGGTACCATGTTTTTGAAAAAATAAAGAATTATTTAATGATTGTAAATAATAAAAATAACTAGAATAAAAAAAGCAGAAAGCAATATATTATAAAGAAAGCGCAAGAACACGATAAACTTAATAAATAGTTAGGCAAACAATTTTTATGCAAAAAATAGAAGACAATAAAAACACAATTAATTTTGATGATGCAATAGATTTGAAAGAGCTTTTTCTTGTTTTAGTTCAAGGTAAATGGATTATCACCCTTATGACAGTTTTTTTTTCGATCTTTGGAATTATTTATAGTCTTTCTTTGCCTAACATATACGAATCTAAAGCTTTATTAGCTCCTGTGGATGCATCTTCATCTTTGATGAGTGGAGCTTTAAGTGAGTATAGAGGACTGGCTGGACTGGCTGGGATATCATTATCATCTCAAGACAATAGTAGCAATTCAAAAAAAGCAGTTGAGGTAATGGGCTCTTTAAGTTTTTTTGAAAATTATATAATGCCAAATATCTTCCTTCCGGACCTCATGGCTGTTGAATCTTGGAACGAAAAAGAAAATAAAATAATTTATGACGAAAATATTTTTAAAAATGATTCAAATACTTGGGTTAGAGATTCATATCCAAAAAAATTGATACCAAGCGCTCAAGAGAGCTTTGAAGTATTTAAAGGTAATCATTTCTACATGCGTGAAGATAATAAAACTGGATATATCGTTTTGTCTGTTAAGCATCTATCTCCATTACTTGCAAAACAATGGGTTGAAACGATTGTTCGAGAGGTGAACACTTTTTATAGGCAAAAAGATAAAGCACAGTCAGAAAAAGCAGTTATTTTTCTTAATAAACAAATGGCGGCAAACAGCTTATCGGAAATCAGGCAGGTTACAGCATCACTTTTACAAAAAGAAATTCAAAAATTAACTTTAGTTGAAGCTAACAATGATTATGTTTTTGAATATATCTATCCTCCATCGTTAATGGAGAAAAAATCAGACCCAAAAAGATCTCTTATTGTTATTTTATTCTTTTTATTTGGCAGCATTTTAGGTACTTTTTTAGTACTTATAAGATTTTATGTCTCTAATCAAAAAACTTTGTAATTTTTTTTTAAATGACTAATTTAATATTTCAGCATAACTTATGAAGAAAGCATTAATCACAGGTATAACAGGGCAAGATGGATCATATTTAGCTGAGTTACTTCTTGAAAAAAATTACGAAGTTCATGGAATCAAAAGAAGATCATCGTCATTCAATACTCAGAGAATAGATCATATATATCAGGACCCCCATCTTGATAGTGTTAATTTTCATCTTCATTATGGTGATTTAACTGACTCATCAAATATTACAAGATTGATAAGTGAAATTAATCCTGATGAAATTTATAATTTAGGCGCACAGAGTCACGTAGCAGTATCATTTGACTCTCCTGAATATACAGCAGATGTATCAGGACTAGGCGCTCTAAGGATCTTGGAAGCAATAAGATTTCTTAACCTAGAAACTAAAACAAAATTTTATCAAGCCTCTTCATCTGAGCTTTTTGGTCTAGTGCAAGAAACTCCCCAATCTGAAGCTACGCCCTTTTATCCAAGAAGTCCTTATGGTGTTGCAAAACTATTCGCATATTGGATAACAGTTAATTATAGAGAGGCATATGGAATATATGCCTGCAATGGTCTTCTTTTCAATCACGAATCACCTAGAAGAGGGGAGACGTTTGTTTCTAGAAAAATTACTAGAGCATTATGTAATATTGCTAATGGCTTAGAGAATATCCTTTACCTCGGAAACTTAGATGCTAAAAGAGATTGGGGTCATGCAAAAGATTACGTTGAAATGCAATGGTTGATGTTGCAGCAAAAAGAACCTTTAGACTTTGTTATTGCAACAGGCATTCAACATAGTGTCAGAGATTTTTTGGTGATTGCGTGTAAAAACCTAGGAATTGAAATTCAATTTAAGGGCGAAGGATTGAATGAGGTTGGAATAGTTAAAAGCATTGACAATAAATTAAATCTTAAAGTAAAAAAGGGAAGCATAATTATTAAAATTGATCCAGTCTATTTTAGACCTACTGAGGTTGAGTCATTACTAGGAGATTCCAGTCGAGCGAAAGACCTCTTGAATTGGTCTCCAAAAGTAAACTTTGAAGAATTAATAAAAGAGATGATTGATACTGATTTACAAGAATCTAAAAAAAATGCCTTTCTCCTAAATAGTGGTTACAAAATCTAAGTAATATATTATTTTATGAATTTTAATGTAATTTCTAACAAAGATCTCGAAGAAGTCAAACTAATAAATATTGATCACTTTAAAGATTTTAGAGGAAAAATTTATACACTATATAGAGAATCAGATTTTGAAAATCTTGGGTTACCAGTTTTTAACCATGATAAAATCGTTGTTTCTGATTCAGGAGTTTTAAGAGGCATACACGGTGACTTTAAAACCTGGAAATTAGTCTCATGCATATATGGCTCAGTTGAACAGGTGGTGGTTGATTGTCGCCCAGATAGTAAATCATTTAAAAAATGGGTTAAATTTACTTTAAATGAAGGCGATGGGAATTTAGTGTTAATTCCTCCAGGATTTGGCAATGCATTTCTTGTTACCAGTCATAATAAAGCTATTTATAATTATAAATTGTCATATGCAGGAGATTATTTTGATTCAGACAAACAGTTCACCTATGCATGGGACGATCCTGATATAAATATAAAATGGAGTATCAATAACCCCATACTGTCAAAAAGAGATAAATAAAGTGAATATTAAGCAAGTATATCCAGATATAGGTTCAATAGAATTAGATTATTTATCCTCTTCTATTAATAATAAATGGCTAACAGAAGGCCCTTTATGTAAAAAATTTATATCTAAAATGAAATCTATTACTAAAGCAAAGTATGCAGTTTTAGCGCCAAATGGAACTCTTGGTTTGTATCTTGGGCTGCTAGCACTGAATTTAAAGCCAAATTCTGAAGTGATTATTCCTTCTTTTACATTTTATGCTTCAGCTATGGCGGTTTATTTTGCAGGTCTAAAACCAGTTTTTGTGGACGTTGATCCTGATAATTACAACATAAATATTGAGAAAACAAAAAAATTAATAAATAAAAATACCAGCGCAATCATGCCTGTTCATGTATACGGACAATCTGCTGACATGACTGCGTTAAATAATCTTTGCAAAGAAAATAAAATTAAGATAATTGAAGATGCAGCTCAGGGATGCGGAGTTCATTTCAAAGGCAAACATACAGGAACAATAGGAGATGTTGGGGTCATATCGTTTTTTGCTGATAAAACCATCACCATGGGTGAGGGCGCTATAATTTTAACTAACAATAAAAAAACTTTCGAAAGGTTAAATCTTTTAAGAAATCAGGGCAGGCCTAATAGCGGGACTTTCAAACATCCATCTTTAGGTATGAATTTTAGAATTACAGACCTTCAAGCAGGAATAGGATGTGCTCAACTTGATAAAATATCTCAAATTATAGATTCTAGAAAAAAAAATCACGAAATCTACATTCAACAATTAGGTGAATGTGAAAAATTAACATTACATAAACCAACTCCTGGTTCAGAATATATACCATTTAGACTAGCATTGACCTCAAAGTTTAAAAATAAAATAATGGCTAACTTAGAAAATGCAGGAGTTCAAACTAGATCATTTTTCTACCCTATGCACTTACAGCCACAACTTAAAAAATATAAACGAAATACTGACATGAGTATTTCTGAAAAATTATTTAATACAGGCGTCTGCTTGCCAATTCATAATAATTTAAATGAAAAACAAATTAAAAGAATATCTAAAATTGTCCTTTCGTCTTTTAAATAATCACAAGCGCAAAAAAATATAATTTTTTTTTATTTTCAAGTAATATTTAATAGATTACTTTATATAAATTTCACTATGTTTAAAATTGAGAACTTAATTTGAAAAAAATATTTGTCACCGAGCCAGTTATTCCTGAAAAAGCAGTTTTCTATAAGTATCTTGACAGGGCCTTAGATTCCAAAAGATTATCTAATGATGGGCCTTTGGTTAATGAACTAAATGAAAAGTTATGCGAGTATCTTGATGTTGAAAATATACTTTTAGTTTCAAATGGAACTGCGGCAATAAGCTTAGCAACCAAAGTTTTAGACGTTAAAAAGGATGTATTAACAACACCATTCTCTTGGGTTGCCTCGTCGAGCACACCGATGTGGGATGGAATTTCGATTAAGTATTCTGACATATCCAAAAGCACATTTAATATGGATGTTAATTTAATAAATAAAAAATTACTATCTGAACCTGTAGGCGCCATTCTTCCAGTCCATGTGTATGGTTGTCCAGCCGATGTCATTAGGATTGATGCAGCAACTAAAGACTCAAATATTCCAGTTATCTATGATGCAGCACATGCTTTTGGTGTTAAGTTTCAAGGAAAATCAATTTTAAATTTTGGTGACATTTCAACTTTAAGTTTACATTCAACAAAATTGTTTCATACAGTTGAAGGAGGTCTTTTAGCATTTAAAGATTCTAATGCTCTTGAAGAGGGAAAAATGCTAATTAATTTTGGTCAAAAAAATGGATTGTTCGAAAGATTGGGTTTTAATTTCAAACTGAGCGAGGTTCATGCCGCAATGGGTTTAGCATTACTTCATAATATTGATAAAGTCATCGAAAGAAAAAAGTATATTTTTGAATATTATTATAAATATTTAAAAGATGCGGTAGTTTTCCAAGAAATGAATCATTTAACAGATTGGAATTACGCATATTGCCCAATTTTAATTGAATCAGAGTCTAAAGTTCTAAGCGTCTTAAAATCTCTTGAAGATAAATTAATTTTTGCCAGAAGATATTTTTATCCGAGCCTAAATACACTTAAATTTTTACCCAATAACCCAGATTGCTCAGTCTCGGAGGATATTTCTTCCAGAGTAATCTGCTTACCTTCATTTCAAAATCTTCAAGATTTAGAGATGGATCTCATTATTAATACAGTACTAGAAAAATGCTAGAAAACGTTTTAATTCGTGCAGACGGATCCAAGGATATTGGAATGGGTCACATAAATAGGGTCTTGATAATTTCAAATTATCTTGCAACGACGAAGGGTAGTTTTTGTACGCTTATTACAAAGATTTCTGATTCAACAAAAATTTTCTTAGAGTCAAAATTAGAATTTGAATATAAATTTCTTAATGTTATTTGGATTCCTGAACACATAACATTAGATGAAGAGATTGAATTTATTTTAAATTTTCAAAAATATAATACGATATCTTTTTTTGTGATTGATCTACTGGAGGAATCCAGACCTCAGAATTATGTCAATTCTTTGAAAAATAAAAAAATAAAAACAATGCTCTTTTCTGATTCCAGTAAAGCTGACAATTCATATTGTGATTATTTTATAAATGGTAATCCGTGTCTTGACGCTAATTCGTTTGCTGATAATAAATATAATATAAAAAGATTTTGTGGAATCGAAAACTTCGTTATGAGTGAAAATCATGTTTTTCACGAAGCCAATGATCCTTCAAAATTAAAAAAATATAGAATATTAGTGACAATTGGAGGAACTGATCATAATAATATTTTATTTAAAGTTTTAAGAAGTTTAGATCAGGTAAAAAAAGAGCATGAGATTCAAGTTTTGGTTGTTGCATCTGATGCGGCTGGATATTCAGAAGACTTAGCAAATATCTTAAAATCTAGTACTTTTGATTCAAATCTCAAAATTAACGTAAAATGTTTGTCAGAAGTCTGGGAAATGGCTGATATTGCAATTACTGCTGGAGGCAATACTTTGTTTGAAAGGGTTGCTGCTGGATTACCTGGAATGACCGTAACTCAGCTAGCAAGACAATCTAAAATTTCAGAAAAATTTGAAGAACTTGAGATAAATACACATATAGGATTTGGTCCAGATCTAGAACCAGACTTTTTATCTAAAAGTATTAATAATTTTTTAAGCAATAAAGAGGCTCAAAGAAATCAGTTTTTAAATTGTAAAAAATTTTTTAAACACCCCCCATTAGATAATATATTTTTAAATTTTAGTTAGAGCAGTCTTAAATTAAAAATATCTTATAATTTAAAACTTTGGATTGATATATGAAACTGCAAAAAGTAAAAGATATTTTAAATACTGGATATGTTAATAACTCTTATAAGTTCATAATAAATGGCAAAAAAAATTTCATTGCCTCTAAATTTTTTGAGCAAATATTTATTTCTGAGAAAAGCCTGCCAATAGCAAGAAAAATTCAAAATTATATTAAGCACTTCATAAATAATAATTTCCTTTTTGGCCATGACGGATATTTTCATGCAGGAAAGTTTATTGTTTTTAATAAAGAAGTTTTTTTTATTGGCAGCCAAGTATTAATAATTTTGCATTAAATCATTTCCCTTCAAAAGAGGAATTAATTCAAGACAAGATTCTTAGTTTAATCAAATCGGAGAAGCCAGTAATTTTAGACATTGGAGCAAATATAGGTAGAAATTCTATCTATTACAGCAATTTCTATAAAGATTGTAAGATCTATTGCTTTGAGCCTTCTTCAGAAAATTTTAATACTTTAAAGCAAAATATTTTATTCAATAGTATTAACGCTAAACTATTTAAAATTGGCATATCAGATATAAACTCTCAGGCAATTATTGGAATGCCTTCTGCTTCTCAGCATAAAAGATATAAAATAAGATCTAAACAAAGCGGTCTTTATAGTATTTTTGCTGACGGTAGCGATGCAAGTAGTGAGAACATTACCCTAAGAAAATTAGATGATTTAATTCTTGAAGAAGGAATAACTAATATAGATTTTATTAAGATAGACGTCGAGGGTGCAGAATATTCTGTTTTGAAGGGGGCTAATACAGCTATTGAAAAATTCCATCCCATTTTACAAATTGAATTGAATTCAATGGGCTCAACCTTGTCAGGTATTCACTCTTTTGATGTCATTAAACTTCTTCAAAAAAACTCATACAAAATCTTTACATTTATCGATAACGATTTAATTAAAATAGAAGATTCTGAATTACAACATTATTTGAAAAAAGATGATTTTCACCTAGAAATAATTGCTATTTATGAATAGTATTTATGAGGTCAGAGATATCGAGTTTCTAGATTTCTAGAAAATTGCTCTGATTGAGAATCAGATAGAAAAATTTAAAGACAATCAAAAATAGCAATTGTCCCAATATTTAGAAATGTGTTTGAGTTTCAGGCGCGGCGACTTATAAATACCATCTAAAGATAATATATTTTTTATTTTAACGAGAGATGGAAAAGTCTTAATTATTCTAAAAATTAGTTTGAATTAATTTACAAAAATGCAAAAAAGATATTCCATATATTTAATATTATGAGCAATCTAATAAGTTCACATAAGAAGACAGAAAAAATTCTATGAATTTATGAGTTCACATTTGACAATATTCTCACGAATTTCTTCATAAAATAACATTAGGAACGTACAATAAATCTTTTAGGTTGGCTTAATGGCCTTTATTTATTAAGTTAACCCTATTTACTAAGAAATATATTTAAATATAAAGGAATTTAAAATGACTACGAATATTAAAGAGTTTGCAAAAGAAAGCAAAAAGACAATCATAATTGCTGAGGCTGGTATTAATCACGATGGTGATATAAAAAAAGCTAAAAAAATGATTGATATTGCAGCCAATGCTGGAGCTGATTATGTGAAATTCCAGAGCTTTAAAGCTTCTAATTTAGTTACTCACGATGCTCTTACAAGCTCTTATATCGATGAAGGCAGTCATAAAGGTGAGTCATTTAGATCACTATTAGCTAGACTAGAAATAAACGAACAAGATCATTTTGATTTAAAGCAACATTGCGATTCAAAAAACATAAAATTTTTAAGTACGGCTTTTGATAAAGATTCTTTTGACTTGTTATTAAATTTAGGAATTGATGTTGTAAAAGTTGCATCTGGAGATGTTACTAACTTATCTCTCTTAAAGCATTTTGCTAGATCTCAGCTGCCAATTATTATGTCAACAGGGATGTGTACTATAGGAGAAATTGAAGAAGCCATCAAAGCAATCGAGGAAGAAGGAAACTTTGATATTACTCTTTTACATTGCGTTTCTTGGTATCCAGCAGATATTGAAACCACAAACTTGCATTATATGAAAACATTAAAATCAGCTTTTAACTATCCTGTGGGATATTCAGACCATACTCTTGGTTTATCAATGACTATAGCCGCCAAGGCTCTAGGTGCCTGTGTAATAGAAAAGCACTTTACAATTAATAAAGACGATTTTGGTCCAGATCATGCAGCTTCAATTGAACCCAAAGAACTTAATGATTTGGTGAAGTCTGTGAGAGAAGTTGAGATGGGACTTGGAAGTTCAAGGAGAACATTTGAAGAAAAAGAAATTGGTCAAAGGCTTGTTCATAGACGTAGCATAGTTGCAGCAGAAGATATTAAAGCTGGAACATTGATTTCTGAATCGAATATAGAGATTAAAAGACCTGGGACTGGCATTAAACCAAAATATTATGATGAGTTACTTGGAGCAAAGTTAAAAATAGACATCGAAAAAGATTCAGTTATTGAGTGGGGCATGATTGAGTGACATAACTAATATCGCAATTATAGGCGGTAGATTAGACGGTCAATCTGGAGTTATTCTAGACGTGTTGAAATCTAATCCACGCATTAACATCGCTTGTATTTTTGATCAAACCCCTGATTTAAAAGGCACAGAATTAAACGGAGTACCTGTTGTAGGAGATTTTGAAAAGGAATGTCAAAACTTTCGTAATAAATTTGATGCTCTGCATATAGCTATCGGAGATAATTCGGCTCGGTTTCACTATGCAAATTTAGCCCAAGATAAAGGAATACCTTTGTATACCATTATTCACGAAGATTCTGTTATAAGCCCCTCTGCTATAATTGGAGACGGTACTTTTATTGGTCCTGGAGCAATTATTCAAAATAATACTCGCATCGGATGCGCATCTATCATTAATTCTGGGGCAATTGTTGAACACGATTGTATATTGGGCGATGCTGTTCACTTAGCTCCTAGAGCTACATTAGCTGGAAGGGTTATTCTGGGTAGTAAGGTATTTTTTGGAATTGGTAGCTGCGCCATACCTGATATTATTGTGGGGGAAAATGCATTTGTAGCCGCAGGATCTACCGTTGTAAAAGATATCGGAGAAAATGACTTTGTTCTTGGGGTGCCTGCAAAAAAAAGCCATAACATTTACAAGAAAAATTTAAGTGATTAGCAGTGATAGCACTAATACCCGCGAGAGGTGGATCAAAAGGTCTGATTGGAAAAAATATTAAAAATTTTAATGGTATACCTTTAGTAGGGTTAGCAGTGCTTGATTGTATAAATGCAGAAAACATTGAAGAAGTTTATATAAGCACTGATGACAAAAAAATTGAAGAGATTGCTATTTACTTTGGCGCAAAATCACTTGGTCTTAGACCTTCACATCTTGCATCCGATAGCTCCTTAGCAAACGATACCTATAGATATATGATCGATGCAATCTCTTCAGAGAAAAATAAACCAATTGAAGAGCTAATGATAGCTCAACCAACTTCACCACTTCGTATTCCTGAAGATATAGATAATTCAATAAATATGTATTTCAGCAATCAAGCAGACTCAGTTATTAGTTTTACACATCACCCTAATCCCATTTCTTGGTTTAAAGCTATTGATTCAAATAATAGAATTTTATCAACTTCCGCTCACTCTAGTTTCTCAAATAGACAAGATGAACCTATACTTTTTGTGCCCAATGGTGCCGTATATGTTCTCAGTAAAAACATCATCTTTTCTAATTCTTGGTACTCAAAAAAAACTTATGCATATATTATGCCGAAAGAACGTTCCATTGATATAGACGATAGCTATGACTTTGAGTTCGCAATGTACATGTCAAGTAAATTAGGTATAAAAACATCCAAATAATCTCTTGAATGAAATTTAAAAAATAGTTTTCTAACCTGGACGATTTATAAATGAAATTGCAAAAAGCAAAAGTTATTAATGTGTATAAAAAGCTCATATTAATAAAAAATAATATTTTTTTTTACAATGACTGATCAATCTAAATCAATTATAGACATTGAATATGAATGGTTATTTATAAGCCTTAGCAAGTCACTAAATAAAATTCATAATACAAATTATAATGAAAAATTCTGGAGGAAAGCTTTTTATTTTGGTTTAAAAAGATTTGTTGGTATTGCTTACTACCATTACTACGATATAAATCGTGATAAAAAAAGTTACTCAAACAATAATTTAATACTTGCAGATGATTTTGAAAGGCTTTTGTGGCTAATTCGAGACACAGATGAATATTATTCAGTAGCTAATCGTGTTTCTAAAACTCCTGACGTAAGTAATTTATTTGATTATGAGGTTAGTTTTCAACAGTTTGAATATCAAAAAGAAACTAAATCAAGAGCTCTATTACTTTGGCTAATTCAATGGCCAGCAATTTACTTTGCTCGTACCTTATCAATAGGTTGTTTTTTTACAACCCAAACTCATCTCAAAATTTGGTTCAAATCATTAGGTAAAATTATTCCATTTAAATTAAAAAGGTTTAACTCCATAGATCAAAATATTCAAATTGAAAAAAGAGTTCTCTTAAACAATTATTTATCTGATGATTTAAATCAAGATACAAATATAGAATTTAGAATTTTTCTAATTAATTTTATCTCTACTATTCTACCAACTATGTATTTAGAATCATTTGATGAGGCTTTTTCATTTTATAAGAATCAAGCTTTAAAATTTAAAAAAGTTAAATATATACTTTCAGAGAATTGGTTCTCAGACGCACAAATATCTTTTTTCATTGCAATCATGCATGAATTGAATATTAAATTTTACGCGATTGATCATAATGGCCCTACTGTATACTTTAAAAAAAATGTTATTGCAGAAACATATAAAATAGTTGATAGATTATATACACAAGGGTGGGAATCTCTTAATCAATCATTCAAAAATAAGATCATACAGTCTAGCTCTTTATTTTCTAATTTTAGAGTTGCTCATTCACACATAAATAAATCTATGGGCGATAAAATAGTTTTTTTTGTCGCTCCTGCTTATTCTAAACGCTCTCTTGAATCTGATATATATTTTTATCAGGGATCTGGAGCACCTATATATTTAAAAAATCAAAGAGATTTTTTATCAGGATTAACACAGGATCTGCAAAGAAATATAGTTTATAGAACTGCACCCATAGTATTAGAAAAACCTTACGCTTACAAAACCAATATAGATTTTTTGATAAAAAATTCTATACCTATGGATGATCTAAAACAGAAAAATGGGGTAATTGTTTTAAAGTCAACCAAATTAGCAATATATGACTATTGTGCAACAGGCATATTTGAAGCAATGCTTATGAGAAAACCATTCATAGTTATTGTCGATCGTAAATTGATATCTTTTTCAGATAAATACATCCATTTAATAGAGGAGCTTTATGAACTAGAAATATTTATTAGTAATGCGAGTAATGCAGCCAAAGTTGTAAATAGAATTGCTGATAACCCGAAAAAATGGTGGCTGGAAAAAAACAGAAATCTTAAAGCCTTAGCATTCGCAAAAATTTTTGTTGATTCCAGCGATAAACTAATCAACCAACTTGTTGATTTTTCAAAAAATAAGGAAGAAAATGCAAACAAGCTTTAACACAAGAATCATATCAGCCATTACTGGAAGTTTTCTTGTAGCTGCTATCTCATTTTTAACATCAGTAGTAATCGCAAGAATTTTACCAGTTGATGACTTTGGACTTTATCAATATATGCTTTCTATTGGTCAATCGATTGTATTGTTGGCAAGTCTAAATATGGGAAATGCTTATTTTACATTTATTTCCAAGCGTCATTACTCAACTTACTATAATTATGCTTTTGCCTTTTCTCAACTTTTAATATTTTCGGTTTTTATTTTTCTTATCCTAGCTTTTATTAAATCAATACTCTTTTATGATTTAAGACTTGAATTTATTTTAGTTTGTCTCTTTGGTTCTTTTGTGTTTTTTTCACTAAGACAACAAGCAATATATATTTTGGAATCGTATAGAAAAAGCCTACTGCTTCAGATATTACTTGTCATGTGCTCTTTAGTAAATTTAGCAATAATTTCTTATTACGGCAGTAAAGAAATACTTGATGTAAGTATTATTTTCTTATCTATGAGCATTGTTTATCTCATATTATGGATATTTACACTTCAGTTTATTACTGCAAATAATAGCTTTAAATTAGCCAAAATAAGCTTTTGGAATGAATTTGTATCTTATAGAAACTATATTATCCCTCTGATTTTATCGATGGCAGTTATTCAAGTTGGTGTAATTTTTGACAGGTGGATGCTTCAAACCAATTCAGGTTCAATTGAGCAGGCTTTTTTTGGTGTGTCTTATAGGGTTGCAGTTATTGCAACAATTCTTAGCGCGTCTGTAGTAAATATTTTTTGGAAAGAGATTTCATCTTTGATTGAACAAAATAAAAATGAAGAGGCATTGAAACTTCTTATAAAATGGCACAATCTTGTTATTAAATGTATTTTATTTGCTTGTTTATTTATTTTTGTAAATGCAGAAAATTTGATTCTCCTAACATATGGAGATGAATATTCTGGCTCGGTAAAAACATTAAAAATAATGGCCTTTTTCCCATTATTGCAAACTTCTGTTCATCTATTAACAACATATCTTTTTTCTGATTCATTAACAGCACCAATAGCTAAAATTTCAATAATATCTACTTTATTGGGTGTAGTTTTTATTGTTACATTTTTTAGTATAAATTTTGGTTTTTCTGGTTCACAAATCATTGGAATTAAATTCTTAATTGCATCTTTTTCTTCGGCATTTTTGATGGCTGTTTACCTAAAAGTTATAAAAAAATTATGGTCGTTAAAGTTTTTATTCATTCACTGTCCATTAATATTTTGGTTAAGCTTTATATCTGATGTTTGGTTGAATACATTTGAACTATCAAGCATAAGCCAGATTTTTTTTAGCGGTATATTATTTTCTGTAATTTTTATTTTTTATATGATCAGTACAAGATCTTTTGATACTTAATATAATATGACTAGATGAAACCATTTAAAACTTTTGCAAATCCTAAAATACTTGGAAATCCACTCCTTTGGTTCACAAATGCTATTGTCTCGCCATTAGCAAGACTATTGGTCAAAGCAAATATTTCTCCTAAATCAGTTACTCACTTATCAAATACTTTTTTTTTAGTCAGTTTATATTTTTTTTTAAATAACAACCCATTAGCATTTTCTGCTCTTCTTATTGTTTCATTTATCATGGATGTTGCAGATGGAATGGTGGCACGATATACAAATACCTCATCTGCTCGGGGTTCCCTTTATGATCATTCATCTGATGATATAAAAATCTTTATTCTTCTGTTTGTTGTTGGTACTTACTATAATATTCAGCTAATTTGGTTTTTGACTTTCTTTGCTTCCAGCCTAATATTATTGGTATCCAGCAATAGTTATGCGCATGCATTTAAGAACTCTCTTAATAGCATTCATTCTAAAGCGCCTAAAGAAAATTATATTGAAGATAATTTGCCCTTTTCGATTAAACGTTTCTTTAAAGGCCTAATTAGTTCAGTTTTCAGACTTGATGGTAACTTTATGTACTATTTCTTTTTTTTAAATCCTAACCACATGAATCTGACTATAATAATTTTGATATGTATCATAATTGTTATAACTTCAAATTTAATCTACGGATACATTAGACTTTATAGGCAAGCAACGCACATAGACAAAAAATCATTAAAATGGAAATGAATCTTTATGCCAGCTATTAAGTCAAAAGCCCAAATCCTTATAGATCTTCAGCCTAAGGTAACTATTTTCAAAGTGCCTGATTTAATAGTTCTCCTTGCGAAAGACATAAATAATAATCCTTCTCTTTCTCTTAAGAAAATTTCTTCGCATTTTGATAGAGATCTTTTGATAGTTCGTTCTTCCGCAGCAGATGAAGATGGTTCAATGATATCTCAAGCTGGTGCATATGATTCTGTTTTAGGTGTTATGTCTGATAAATATTCAGACCTTTTAACAGCTTCTAAAACAGTCATTGACAGTTATTTAAGAAATAATAAACAGATATCATCCAATGATGAAATAATATTTCAACAATTAATTGATAAACCGCTAATGAGCGGCGTCATATTTACCCATGAGCTTAATACTGGAGCTCCATATTATGTTATCAATTATGATGATATTTCTGGGAATACCGATACTGTAACCTCTGGAGGAAGTGAATATTCTAATCGAACACTATATGTTCATAGAGGTTCTACAAGCGAAATCCGCTCAGAACGTTTTAAAGTTTTAATCTCAGCTGTTAAAGAGCTTGAGATATTATTAGATAACAAATTTCTTGATATTGAATTTGCTGTTGATAAGGAACTTCAACCTTACCTCTTGCAGGTTAGGGCAATAACTACAAAGCCAAATTGGAACAGGTCAGTATCTCAGCGTATTGATTCCGAGCTTGATGGAATAAAAGTTTTTATTAGGCAACGTCTTATGCCTCAAAAGGAGGTATTTGGTTCAACAACAATATTCGGTCAGATGCCAGATTGGAATCCTGCTGAAATGATTGGTAGAGCGCCACGTTCATTATCATTGTCCTTGTATCGTATGCTAATTACAGATCATGTTTGGCGCCAAGCTCGTGAGCGAATGGGCTACGCAACTCCAAATGGTCAAGCTTTAATGATATCTCTAGCTGGACAACCTTTTATAGATACTCGCCTTAGCTTTCATTCTTTCCTACCAGCAACTTTACCGAAATCAATCTCAGAAAAACTTGTTAATTCATGGGTAGATCGATTGCGAAGCAATCCTGAACTACATGATAAAATTGAATTTGAGGTTGCGATTACTACCTTCAGTTTTGATATCGATTCGAAGTTAAAACATTTAGTAGGCGATGTTTTAACGAATGAAGAGCAAATTATATTTAAAAATTCACTTAAGGAGCTTACGCTACCTTTAATTGAGAATAATCACGAAGGCTCAATCACCAATGCCTTGTTATCTATTAAGTATTTAGAATCAAAAAAAATGCCGACTCAGAGAAATGAAATTAGCTCATTGTTACCTGTTATTCATGACTGTTGCAAATATGGTACAGAACCATTTTCAATATTAGCTCGCCATGGTTTCATAGCACAGACAATACTATTCTCTCTTGTCGAGAGAGGTGTTATTTCTGACATCGACTTGGCTAACTTTCAAAGCAGTATTCGAACTATTACCACCGAGCTGGTTGAGGATATGAAATCGTTGCAGGCGGACCAGTTAACTAAAGAAGATTTCATGAAGCGTTACGGTCATCTTAGGCCAGGGACGTATGATATTTTGTCCCCACGATACGATAAGATCGAAAACTTTACTTTTACAAAAGACGTCGTTACGAATGAAACACTATCCTTAAATTCTTTTAAATTAAAAGATAAGCAAATTGCTGAAATTAACAAGCTTTTACTAGCAGAGGGATTTAATGATACAGATTGTGCTGCTTTGCTAGACTACTGTTCAAGGGCGATTGCAGGACGCGAATATGGAAAATTTATTTTTACTAGGTCAGTAAGCGCAATTCTTGAAATTGTATCTAATTTTGGAATACTACATAATCTAAGTCGAGAAGAGATGTCTCATATACCAATAAATTATTTGTTAGATATGGCAAATACTAGTTCAAGCATACCGATTGAAAACCAACTTAGACAGTTAGCAGAGAAAGAAGCAGAGAGACATTTAATCACATCGGCTATTCGATTACCTCAAGTTTTATTTGATGAAGCAGGAGTTCATGTAGTTCCATTTCAAGTTAGTCAACCTAATTTTATTACGACTAAGCAAATAACATCTAATGTAATTTGCTTGGATTTAAATGAAAACTTGTCACCACTTAAAAATAATATTATTTTGATCGAAAATGCTGACCCTGGATATGATTGGATTTTTTCACAAGGAATTTCTGGTTTAATTACAAAATATGGTGGGGCAAATTCTCATATGGCCATTAGGTGTGCAGAGTTTGGCATACCAGCTGCAATTGGTTGCGGTGAACAAAGATTTGAGAAACTCTTTAAAGCAAATCAAATTAATTTAGACTGTTCATCTGGGCTCATTACTATCGTCAATTAAAATAAATTATTATGGTTATTTGGATCATTGGACTTTCAGGATCAGGAAAATCAACATTAGCAAACCATCTTGTAAAGAATTTGCGTGATAGGAATATGCAAATAGTTCTTTTAGACGGAGATATAATTAGATCACTTTTTGGTAATGATGTAGATCATTCAATTGAAGGTCGAAAAAAAAATGCAGAAAGACTGTCAAAATTATCGTTTTTTCTTTCAGAGCAAGGAATTCATGTAGTTGCGGCAGTTCTTTCTATTTTTCCAGAATGGAGGGCCTGGAATCGAGAAAATATATCTACTTATTCTGAAGTCTATGTTCAAGCATCAATAGAAACCTTGTTAAAACGAGATATTAAAAATTTATACAAACCAGCATTAGATGGAAAAATTAAGAATGTTGTTGGAATAGATATCCCATTTCCTGAACCAGAAAAACCTGATTTAGTTATCGATAATAATAGCGAATTAACCTCATTTGATGAATTAATTACTAGAATTTTATCAATTGATCAAGTTAAGCGAGAAGTTGATAAGAAATGAGTTTAATAATTTTTATTATAACTATATTGGCATTAGAAATTTTCCTAATTTTTATTATACGCAGATCTCGATCTAGCTTTCATTGGTTGATAACAGAAAAAGATGAGGTACCTGAATTTAATCTCATTGCTCTAGAAAAATTTATTAATACTAGCTTTGATCCAAGACTTGGGTGGGTCCGTAAACCAAATTCATCTGGGAAGGAAAATGGCAAATATGGATCGATTACTTTCAACATTGATTCGACTGGAAGTAGGATCAATAAATTTAACATAGGCAAGCCAAAAATTGCAGCATTTGGAGACTCATACACTTTTTGTCGCCAAGTTGAAGATGATCAAACTTGGGAGGCATATCTTGCCTATGAAACGAGTGGGGCAGTTCTTAACTATGGAGTTGGTAATTATGGAGTGGATCAAGCTCTTTTACGTTATGAAGATATGCTATTACCTGAAAGCATTAACTTTGTTTTAATGGGTTTTGTTCCAGAGTCTATCTGCAGAGTTCAATCACACTGGAAACATTATCTTGAATTTGGAAACACTTTTGCATTTAAACCAATGTTTGAATTTAACGATGATAAGGAGCTTAAGTTATTGGATAACCCAATTCAATCTGCAAAAGATTTTCAAAATCTAGAATCAATTTTGCCTAAAATTCGTGAAGTTGATATCTTTTACAAAAATAAGTTTAAGTTTCTGCAATTTCGTTACCCTTACTTGTATACTTTTCTTCGAAGTCCAAGAAGACATCTTAAATTACTTTCTGCTATTGCATTACGAGCGTTTTGTCGGTTTTTTGGTAAAACTTCTTCAAATATTGAAAACCTACCTTTTTCTCTGGTGATGAAAGAAAATATCAATCATGCTCACAAGCTTTACAATGATAAAAATTCTACGGATCTATTGCGTCAAATATTAAGGCGTTTTAACTCTATTGCAAAAGAGAGAGGTCATATTCCTATACTATTAGTTATGCCACAATTGTTAGATCTAGAAGCACTAAAGGGCAATACTCCAAAGTACAAAACTTTTTACCAAAATTTATGTAACGAGCTTGATGTGATCGATATGACAGAATTATTTGCCAACGAGGATTTAAGCTCACTTTATATCAACGATCAATATGGAGGACATCTTTCGTCTAAAGGTAACTCAATAGTTGCAAGAGAACTAAAGAGTAAAATTAATGAGATAATGAAAACCAAAGGCAAATAAATGAGAATTACGTATAGAAGGGACAATAATAAAAATTATTGGACGAAACGATGGGAAAATATACCAGTTGATAGTCCAATGGATAATCTTAGTGTTTACCCATTAAGGTATGCAAATATGACAATTCAGGATGATAAGTCTGGACGCATAATGGAAGCAGGTTGTGGTAATGGAAGGATTCTTAGGTACTTTCATGATAAAGGATACGATATTGTTGGCATGGACTTTATTAAAGTAGCTATTCAAAAACTCAAAGAAAGCGACCCTAGCTTAAAAGTAGAAGTTGGAGATATAACTAACTTAGAATATGCTGATAAATCTTTCAAGTATATTCTAGCATTCGGACTTTTTCATAACCTAGAAAAGGGCTTAGAACTTTCTATTAAAGAAACATTTCGAATACTTGCTAGCGGGGGCCGAGTGTGTGCTTCTTTTAGAGCAGATAATATTCAAACAAGATTAACAGATTGGCTTGCAGAAAGAAGATCAAAAAATCTTCTTAATAATAGTGATGAAAGTTCATTTCATAAAATGAACTTAACAAAAAAAGAGTTTATAAATCTTTTTAAAAATGCTGGATTTTTAATAGATTCAGTTAGTTCGGTAGAAAATATGCCGATACTATATAAATTTAAATTTTTTAGAGCATACAGCCATAAGAACTTTAATGAAAATAAGGCTCGAGCTGAGGGATATCAACTTTCTTGGCTTGGTAAGATTTTCCAAAAGTCCTTAATGTTAATTTTGCCCAATCAATTTTGTAACATATATGTCTTAATTGCAGAGCGTCCATGAAAGATATGTTCAGAATTGTTGTTAGTCAAAATATTCAAAAAAATTCTGAGCGTCAACAAATCAACGATAGTCTTGATCATAGACTTGTTAATTGGATACTGGCTCTTGGCGCTATACCTATACCCGTTCCTAATTCACTGGAATCTAATTTAGAGCTTTGGCTTAAATGTATTGAGCCTCAGGCTATTATCCTTTCAGGAGGAAATGACCTAGGCAATTACCCAGAACGAGATGCGTCAGAAATGAAACTTATAGAATATGCTAGAATTTTAAGAATTCCATTGCTTGGAATTTGCAGAGGCATGCAAATGCTTGTAAAAGAAGCAGGAAGTAGTTTGTCAAAAATTGATGGGCATGTAGCAACACGACACCCACTAATTCAAAAAGATGATACATTGCCATTACCAAAACAAGTAAATAGTTATCATAACTGGGGCGTACATCAATGTCCTGAAAATTATTCAGTACTTGCAACTGCGAATGATGGAAGCATTGAAGCAATTTGTCATAATAATTTACCTTGGGAAGGATGGATGTGGCACCCAGAACGAGAAAAATTATTTACTACTTATGAAATTAATAGAGCAAAAAATTTATTGATTCAAATTTCCAACAAATGAAATCCATCATCCTAGCAGCTGGAGAGGGAACTCGATTACGACCTTACACAAATTATATTCCAAAGTGCATGGTAGAGGTAAAAGGCAAAAGTTTAATTGATCGACAATTAGAAGTTCTACGTTTTGAAGGAGTTCACAATATCACGGTGATAGGCGGATATCGTGCTGATAAATTGACCAATCCTAATATTACACTTCGTTACAATCCAAAATATAATTCTACAAATATGCTTTGGACTTTATTCTGTGCTAAAGATCAATTAAATTCAGATGAAGATATAATTATTTCATATGGCGACATTGTTTATTCTCATAAAATTCTAAATGAACTAATTTCATCAAATGCAGATATTGCTTTAAGCGTAGATTTAAATTGGGAGAGTTATTGGAGATCCCGCTCTCCCGACCCTTTAGAAGATGCTGAGACTCTGCGTTTTGATAAAAACAGTATTTTGACTGAAATTGGTCAAAAACCTAGAGCAATAAATGAAATACAAGGTCAGTATATGGGCCTGATAAAGTTTTCTAAAAACGGTCAAAAAAAATTGAGATCAGTGTTTCAAAAGGGCGTTGATAATGGAGATATACGTGGCAAGATACCTGAAAAAGCATACATGACAGACTTAATGCAGATGATGATTGATGAGGGAATTTCCATTAAATCTATTGGTATTCAGGACTATTGGGTAGAAGTTGATACGGTTGAAGATTTATTATCCGAAGAAACCAGAATCAGACTTGATCATATTGCAAACGAATGCAGTATAGAAAGGGATAAACGTAATAATTTAGACTAATACTGTTAAGAGATATTTATTTTCATGGAAGCTGATATAACTGTTGTCATTCCTGCATACAATGCAGAAAAAACAATTGCCAGAGCAATTAATAGCGTTCTTCAAAATGATCTTAAAAATCTGAAGTTATTTGTAATAGATGATTATTCAACGGATGAAACTTTAAAAATTTGTGAATCAATACAAGATGATAGATTAATAATATTAAAAAACAATACAAACGTTGGGGTTTCAAAATCCAGGAATTTTGCTTTAAAAGCAAGCCAACCGGATTACATTGCTTTCTTAGATGCTGATGATTACTGGTATAAAGATAAACTCACTCAACAACTTTTAGTTTTACAAAGTTCAGATTCAGAGATGATTGGATGTTACACGCATCTTATAATTAATGGTAAAACGATTAGAGAAGCTCCCAACAAGATTGATTTTAAAGGATTATGTATTAATGGAAATGATATAGGATTATCTTCTTCGATAATAAAATATAGTGCTATTAAAAACATTGAGTTTGAGTCAGTAGGGCATGAAGATTATAAATTTTGGCTAAAAATACTTGCTGATGGGGGGCAGCTAAATCTTTCTTCTAATTCTAATAATCGAAACCAAATGACATATTATGATAAAACTCAAAAATCATTATCTTCTAATAAATTTAAAGCAGCTCTATGGACTATAAATATTTTATTTTCTGTTTTGCCAGTGCATTTAGCTATTTATTCTAGCGCTAGATATATGCTAAAACACATTAAAAGGTTTATAAATTGAGTACTTCAAAATATATTTGGCTTTATCTAATATCTTCATATCTATTGCCTGCTTTTTCAATTGCCACATTTTTGTCACTGCCTCCAGCACAAAATTATGCACTTTTACTTCCCTTTTTTTTGCTCATAGCCCATAGATTTATTCAGGTAGCAGATATTTCAATATTGTATTTTCTTTCGCTAAATATTTTCTATATTCTAATTGCAGCTTCATTTGGCGCAACAGATTCCATGATGTTGATTGTTGCATATACGTTATTAGCTTTTAATTTGCTACTAATTTATAACCTTTCAAAAGTTCCAGATTTTATTGATATTATTCCTCAATTTTTTAAATTCTTTTTTTATTTAAATTTTTTATATCTTATATTTCAAAATATTGTTCTGAACTTAGGAATGGACTCACTATCTATGCTGCATTCAAATGATTTCTTGCAGATAGCTTCATCATATTCGCCTACAGTATTTATTGAACCATTTTATCGAGTTACTGGTTTATTCAACGAATCTGGACCATTTACCTTCTATTTAATTATTTATAGCTGGTTTTTATTTGTTACACGTTCAGAAGATAAGTTAATTAAATTCTTAGTAGTTTTATCAATTCTAATTGGCGGATCAAAAATGGGGCTTCTTTATTTATTATGTCTGTTGATAGTTAAAACATTTGGCAGGCTTTCCACCATGATCATCCCATTGATGGGAACTTTATTTGTTTACATTTATTTTAATAATAAAGAATTACTACAAATTCTTTTTTTTGGAAGGGCAGGATCAGTATTTAAAAGATATGATGAATCTTCTGAGAGTTTGTCGAGAATATCAGATTTGCCCGTTTTTTCATTTGAACTTTCAACATACTCTTCACAAGCACAGGCTTTAGATTTCGCATCACTTATTTTGAATAATTTCGGTGTTTTATACTTCATTTTAGTATTGTTATTTTTTGTATTTATAACGCTGACTCTTAAATTAAATCTGAAAAACAGGGTGCTTTTCCTTTGCGTCCTTGGGTTAGGGCTAATAAGTAATGGCTCTATACTGATTCCACAATACTCACTTTTATTTATCTTAATTTTCTATATAAATAAAATAAATAAATTTGAAACTAGAGAATATAAAAATGAAAAATTTATCGATCATCATACCAACCTTTAATGATGCTAGTGCATTAAAAAATACACTTTCATCTTTATCTAGCTTGCCATTTGTGGATATGTTGGATGTTATTGTAATTGATGGCGATTCTATCGACGATACACCTAAGGTTGTCAGAGAATTTAATCACATAATCAACGTTTTTAATTCAGCGCCAGACAAAGGAGAGTACGACGCAATGAATATTGGAATTGATGCTTGTTCAACCGAGAACATACTTTTCTTAATGGCAGGTGATTGCATGTATTCTCAAGAAGGGATGAATTCTTTGGATGAATTAGTCGCCCCATGTTTTATACCCATTTACAGAAAAAGAATTAATAATAAAAGTCAGGCTTTATATCCGAAGACATTAAGTTTTTTTGGACTCCCTCACTGCCATCAGGGCATTATATTTAAAAAGCCAATACCATATTTTGATCTTAGATATAAAATCAGCGCAGATTTTAAGCACTACTTAGAAACAGGATATTCTAATAGGCTACCCTTGGTTCACGACTTTTTTTATGTCGTTTATGATGAAGGTCATAGTGGGCTCAACTATTTAGTCAGAGATCGAGAAATATACGAAATTAGTAGATTACATTTTGGCATCGCTGTTGGTTGTGTTGTGTTAGCATGGTTAAAGATCAAACATGCATTAAAATTTTTTATAGGTAGGAAAATATAATGTCAGAATCAGCTTTTTTTACTATCGTATCAAATAATTATATTTCGCAAGCGTTAGTTTTATTTAGTTCCGTTAAAGAGCACCATCCGGATTCAAAATTTTATATTTTCGTGTCTGACGGAAAAAATACCGATATTTCAACTAAATCTGATGATCAACTCAATTATGTTTTTTGTGAAGATATAGGTGTTCCGAATTTTCTTGATATGGCATTTTATTATAATTGTGTGGAGTTCAATACATCACTTAAGCCATTTGCATTTAACTATATTTTGAATTTTAAGAAGTTCAAGAATGTTTTTTATTTGGATCCAGATATTTTTTTATTTGATAATTTATCTTTATTTGAAACTAATTTGATTAACCATAACATTATCATTACACCACATATTACGGCGCCAACTGGACCTAAATCTGATCAAATTTTTATGCGTTATGGTGTTTATAATCTGGGCTTCTTGGCAATAAGTGATACGGCGGAATCTCATCGCTTTATTAAGTGGTGGATGGATGCCTTATCTGTTTGGTGTTTTGACGACAAAAGACTTTCGTTATTTGTTGACCAGAAATGGATTGATTTGGTTCCGTCCTTATTTGCAGGTGTGTATATCGAGCGTCATCCTGGATGTAATGTCGCTTACTGGAATCTTCATGAAAGGACAACTTTTAAGGATCCAGTTTCAGGTCGTTTATTAGTCAATGATGGAACGCCTGTCATTTTCTTTCATTTTTCATCTGTTACTTTCGATGATCCATTAGCTATTTCATATAAGTTCAATGAATTAAATTTGATGGACAGGCCTGAACTCAAAGGCTTTTTCGATGCTTATAAGGCCCTTTTAATCCAATCCGCTTTTTTAGAAAGTAGCAAGATAGATCATGCATTTAATTCATTCGAAGATGGCACGGCTATTTCTAGTTTGCTTAGACGCGTATATTTTGAATTTTGCAAAAAAAATGGATTTAGTAACAATAACCCTTTCAAAATTGGTTCTGATGCATATAGTTTAGGGGCTTCTTTGCCAATAAATGGTTCTGATGAGCTTTTTAAATATTACAACTCTAATACGGTTGTGAAGTCTGATTGGAAGGTAAGGGTTGTAGATACAATTATATATATAATTTTCAAACTCTTAGGCTACAAAAAAAGTATTGCTTTTTTTAAATATCTAGCTAATTCGTCAGATTTGTCCGGACTAGCAGTATTACTAATAAAGTATAGCAAAAAGTTTTGAATAAAATTATTTGTTATAGGGAAAGCTGGTCTTACTGGCTCAATAGCCATAACTTAGCTCAAGTAAAATTAGAGCTGCTTTCGGGATTGATTCATCAGGTTATGTGTTTGGTATTCGAATGTCTCTTTCTGCTATTAAAAATTAAATACATTAAACTAAAATGAAATTATTTTATGGATAATAATGAAATAGCAATTATTGGCGGAGCTGGTTTCGTTGGTTCAAGATTATCAGGTCTGTTTAAAAAGAAAAATATTTTTTTTAAAAAATATGATATTGATCTCAGTAATAACTTAAACAAAAGCATTTACCTTGATGTTAACGACATTGACTCTCTCAATCAACTTGCAGGGGCTAGAACAATTATTAATCTTGCCGCAGTTCATCGCGATAATATACGCCCAATAAGTCGCTATGATGATGTAAATGTCCAAGGTGCAAAAAATGTTTGTAAAGCAGCTTGTAAACATGGCATCAATAAAATTATTTTTACAAGTTCTGTTGCTATTTATGGATTTGCTCCAGCTGATACTGACGAATCTGGAGAACCTAATTATTTTAATGATTATGGTAGAACCAAATATTTAGCTGAACAAATTTATAAGGCATGGCAAAAAGAGGATCCAGAAAGTCGAACACTTGTTATTGTGAGGCCAACAGTTATATTTGGTGAGGGTAATAGAGGTAATGTGTATAATTTATTTCGACAAATCGCTTCTCGTAGATTTGTAATGGTAGGTAATGGTTTGAATATAAAGTCTATGGCTTATGTTGAAAATGTATCTGCATTTTTAGAGTATTGTTTATTGTTTAAGCCAGGCCTACATATTTATAATTATATTGATAAGCCTGATTTTGATATGAATGCTTTGATCTCTGGTGTAAGAAAGGTCATGTTTGGCAAAACTAATGTTGGATTAAGACTTCCTGGATTTATTGGCATAGCCTTGGGTTACTTTGCCGACTTGGTGGCAATTATAATTCGCAAGCCTATTGCCTTAAGCAGTATTCGTATTAAAAAGTTCATGGGGACAACTCAGTTTGCATCGTCTATAAGTAATACTGATTTTGTTCCGCCCGTAAGCCTTTCGGAGGGTTTAACCCGAACACTTCGTTATGAATTTTTGGAAGATAACTCAGAGAAGCGTACTTTTGAAACTGAGTAGCAATTTTAAAAAATTCATTTTCTAAGGAATTTCATTTCAGCTGAATCCGTCTGCTATTATTTTTAAATATTCTTATCGTTCACAAAGAAACCTAGTAAAATCAAAAATAAAATTTATGAGAATCTTTTTTAAGATAACCTTAAAAAAATATCTAAGTCTTAAATCAAATGAAAAAGATTAGTAAAGTAGTAATTCCTGTAGCTGGTTTGGGCACGAGAATGCTTCCAGCAACAAAGGCAATTCCGAAAGAAATGCTCCCAGTATTAAATAAACCTATTATTCAATACATAGTCGAAGAAGCAATTTATGCAGGATTTAAAGAAATTATTTTGGTGACCCATTCAAGTAAGTATTCCATTGAAAATCATTTTGATAAAAGCTTCGAACTAGAAGCAACTTTGGAAAAAAGAGTAAAAAGAGGAAAGTTGAAAGAAATTAGAGATATTTCAAAATTAAATTTTTCTATTCAAAGCATAAGACAAGGAGAAGCGAAGGGTTTGGGGCACGCAATTCTTTGTGCAAAAAGATTAATAGGCAAAGAACCCTTTGCAGTGATATTGCCAGACATGCTGATTAGTAAAGAAAACGGAAATGCTGGAAATTCGCTTAAAGAGATGAGATTAAATTTTGAAAAGCAAGAAATTTCTTCCATTCTTCTCGGTAAAGCTAAAAAACCAGATATCCCAAAATATGGAATTGCTCAAATAAAAAAAAATAATTCTAAATTGCCTGCGCTTGGAGTGGTTGAAAAAATTATTGAAAAGCCTTCAATAAAAAAAGCTCCGTCTAATTTATATGCCGTAGGGAGATATATATTCAATAATAATTTCTTTAGATATCTTTCTGAAGTTCAGCCAGATAAATTAAATGAAATCCAGTTAACTGATGCTATAGATAATTACATCAA
>MDTG01019359.1_pt1 | contig 26227 bp, 29 predicted proteins | sample 811421 | NCBI WGS metagenome assembly MDTG01 (sample SAMN05326645, study PRJNA326480) | marine metagenome | isolation source: seawater | place: Pacific Ocean: South East | collected 2011
AAATAATATCCATTTAAGATGTATGACAACAATAGTATTAGTAAGAAAAAATAATGACGTAGTTGTGGCAGGTGATGGTCAAGTCAGCATGGGTAATACAGTGATTAAAAGTACAGCAAAAAAAGTAAGAAGAATAGAAAAAAGAGATGTTGTTGCAGGTTTTGCTGGATCAACAGCTGATGCCTTAACTTTATTCGAAAGATTAGAGTCAAAGTTAGAAAAACATGCAGGTAATCTTTCAAGATCTGCAGTTGAATTAGCTAAAGACTGGAGAACAGACAAATACTTGAGAAGATTAGAGGCTCTTATGGCTGTTGCAGACAAAGAAAAGAGTTTTATTATATCTGGAACAGGTGATGTACTAGAACCTGAGGGCGATGTAATTGGAATTGGTTCTGGTGGAAATTATGCTTTAGCAGCTGCAAAGGTTTTGATGGACACAGATTTGTCAGCTGAGGATGTTGCAAAAAAAGCAATTAAAGTTGCATCTGATATATGTGTATTTACGAACAATAACTTAAATATTGAGAAAGTTTAATGGAAAAATCAAACGTAACAACATTCAAAAAATTAGATAAAAAAAAGGAAAATGAAAATTTAGCAACATCATTATCCCCAAGAGAGATTGTCTCGGAGTTAGATAGATTTGTTGTTGGACAAAATAAAGCTAAAAGAGCTGTTGCAATTGCTCTAAGAAATAGATGGAGAAGACAAGCACTGACAGATGAAATGAAGGATGAGGTTCTTCCTAAAAATATATTAATGATAGGTCCTACAGGCGTTGGTAAAACTGAAATCTCCAGAAGGTTATCAAAACTAGCAGAAGCTCCATTTGTTAAAGTAGAAGCTACAAGATTTACAGAAGTGGGTTATGTGGGAAGAGATGTTGAACAAATTGTAAGAGATTTGTTAGAAATAGCTATTTCAATGGAAAAAATTAAAAGAAGAAAAGAAGTAAAAGCACAGGCCCAAAAATTAGCTGAAGACAGAGTTTTAGATTCAATAGTTGGTGCAAAAGCAACGGTTGCAACTAGAGAAAGTTTTAGAAAAAGACTAAGAAGTGGAGATTTAGATGATAACGAAATAGAGATATCAGTCAGCGAAAGTGGGGGTATGCCATCATTTGAAATACCTGGAATGCCAGGCGCAAATATTGGAATGATAAATATTTCAGATGTATTAGGTAAATCATTGGGAAATAAATCTAAAAGAAAGAAAATGAGTGTAAAAGAGTCTTATGAAATTTTGATGAATGAAGAGTCTGATAAATTAATAGAACAAGACAAAATAATTAAGTCGGCTAAGAACACTACAGAAAACAACGGAATTGTATTTTTAGATGAAATTGACAAAATTTCTGCAAGAACTGATAGGGTTGGTGGAGATGTTTCAAGAGAAGGTGTTCAGAGGGACTTATTGCCATTAATTGAGGGAACAACTGTTAGTACGAAATACGGGCCAATCAAAACTGATCATATTCTATTCATAGCATCTGGTGCTTTCCAACTTGCTAAACCTTCGGATCTATTGCCTGAACTACAAGGTAGATTGCCAATAAGAGTTGAATTGGATCCACTAACCAGTGAAGATTTTAAAAGAATTTTAAAAGAGCCGGACAATAGTTTGATCAAACAATATAAAGCTTTACTAAAAACTGAAAAAGTGAATTTAGAATTTACAGAAGACGGAATAAATACGATAGCAAATATTGCAACAGAGGTAAATTCATCCGTTGAAAATATTGGTGCAAGAAGACTACACACAATTATCGAAAGAGTTTTAGATGAAATCAGCTTTACAGCGACAGATAAAGCTGGTGAAAAGGTTACAATCGATTCGAACTATATTAAGAAAAACTTAGGTGAACTAACAAAAGATACTGATTTATCAAAGTTTATTTTATAACTTTATACTCAAAATTTTGTGTTTCCTTATTTACTTGTAATTCTGTAGCACCATTTCTTAGATGGAATTTCCTAGCCATTTCAGTTAATGGGGAAAGTGTTATTAATCTATTTAAGTGGTTTGATTTTTTTATCATTTTGTAAACTTCTTTTACTATTAATTTACCACCACCTTTTTTTTTTGACCAAACTGTATATGCAATAGCTATTTTTCCTACATTTTGATCTCTTTGGGCGCTTTGAAGAAAAGCATCTTTGCTAAATTGGTCGAGTTCATTAACAGTTTTTGGAATTTCATTAGTAAAAGCAAAACACATAACAGCATGAATTTCATTTTGATATTTTACACCAAAAATTTTTCTACCATAGCTTGTTCTAAACTCATTGCTTAATTCAGGCCTAACTGGATCATCATTAGTATCACATTTTTCTAGTTCAACAAGATTTGCTCCTTTTACCCATTCAAAAAAATTAAATATTTTTTTTTCAATATTCCTTTTTACTCTTGATAAATTTTCTTTTTTAAAATTAAATTTTTCTTTAATTTTAGAATTTATTTTTTTTGTTTTAGACTTTATATCAATCTTCATTTTTTTTTAAGATATATAATAAAATTACCTTTATTATTATTATTAATCTCGTCAATATTTATTTTTTTAATTTTTTTTCTAATTTCTTCATTTTCAAATATAAATTCTGGAACAGAATATTTTAAAATACTTAAATCTTTAGACTTATAAGGATCAGAAATACTTTTAGATCTTGATCCTTTTCCAGTTATTATATTCAAACTATCTACACCTTCACTATAAGCTTTAGATATAATTTTTTTGATTGCTAAATTTGCATCGCTGAGTGTATAGCCATGCAGATCTATGGTTAAACGATCTTTTTTTTTTAAATTATTAATGTTTAAATCTTTGCTTTGAATTTTTTCTTTACTGGTTGTAAAATCATGCCAATCTTTTAAATCTTTTTCTGAAATCTTATTTTTCAATTAAACTTGAGTTTCTACTAAAAGCCAGTTAGGATTTGTCGATCTAACGTCTTTAGAAAACTTCCAGGTATCATAAACTTTTTTTATTTTATCAGGATTTCCAGATATTATTTTCTTATCCTTGTCTCTTATTGTAGATATTATCTCACTTACAAAGTCTACTGTAACCTCTAATATATTATTGTCTTGTTTATGATCTTTTATAGTTGAAGAATTAATACCTATAAAGGTCGTTTCAGATTTTAGTCCTTTAAGGTTTCTTTCTTTTACGGCATCAATAAACTGTTCATAAATTTTTTTGTCAAGCAAACTCTTTATGCTCTTAACATCTCCATTTGCAAAATTTGTAATTATTGTTTCATACGCAATGTTGGCCCCTTTTAAAAATTCTTTTTTTCCATTTTCATCAAAAGTGTTTTCATTTTTTTTTTGTTCAAAACCTTTTTGCGGAAAGTCATGAGGAAAGCTGCTAGTTATATCATTTTCGTAACCATTTTTTTTTCCTAAAATTCCTCTTAATCTAAGGAAAATAAAACCTGCAATCATTGCAAGAAGTATGATATCAATATATTCGAAACTATAGTTCATATATGTATATTATTTACTATATTAATTTATTTCAACTGGCAAATTACTTAAAAGACAAATGAGCACAGCATTAATATTAATAATTATAATTACAACAATCGAAATTTATTTATTTATTGAAATTGGTTCGAGATTAGGTGCATTTATGACAATTTTTTTAATATTTTTTACCGCATTACTAGGTATTTGGTATGCAAGATATGAAGGTTTGAATACTCTGAAATCTGGAATATCTCAAATAATTAAAAACGAATTACCCTTATATGAACTATTGTCAGGGGCTGCTTTAGCAATTGGAGCAATACTTTTAATGATACCGGGTTTCTTAACTGACTTATTTGGTTTATTAGTAATAATTCCATATTCAAGAAAGTTAATATTTAAATTATTTTCAAATAAATTTGAAAGGAATAAAAATCAAACTCATGAATATATAGATGGCGAGTCTGAAGAGATTGATGAAAATAAAAAATGAGCGAAAACTATAAAATTTTTTTAAGTTACATAAAAGATCTTTCAGTGGAAACTCCAAATGCCGAAACTCTTTTATTTGTAAAAGATCATTTATCATCTTATCATCTGAGTATCGATATAAAGTCAAAAGCTTTAAAAAATAAGATGATTGAAGTTAACACAAAAATGAGTTTTAAAGACAAAGATGAAAATGAAAAGAAATCAGTTTTCGAGATTGACTATGCAACATTAATAAAGATTGAAGAAAAAGTTTCAGATAAAAAGATATTAGAAAAAATATTACTGTGTGATGTTCAAAAGGAAATATATCCTAAACTCGAGAATATATTTGTTAAATTATTACACGACTCCGGTTTTCCCGGTGTTAAGTTTGAAAAAAAGGTAGATTTCGAAAAACTTTATAAAGAAAGACATAATTAGTAAAAGTTCTTTTTCATTTTGCGTTTGAGGAAATCTTTATGATTCTTTATCTCTTCTGACGAAAGAGGTAAAATAATTTTAGAATGCAAAATCGAATTATTTTCTGTTAAATTTTCTTTATTTTCCTGAATATTAGTAAAATTAAGAGATGGCTCTTTTTGATCTAAAAGATTTACATAAACCTTAGATAGTAATTCACAGTCTATGATCGCATTGTGCTTTTCTCTTTTGGAATTGTCTATCCTAAATCTTTTACACAGAGCATCAAGACTAACACTCGAACCTGGAAATTTGTCCCTGGCTATTTCAAGAGTGTCTATAATATTTGAATTATTAATTTTATTTAATCCAGCAATAGATAGTTCATTGTTTAAGTGAGCGAGATCAAATTCAGCATTGTGGATAACAATTCTTTTATCTTTAATAAAAGATAAAAACTCATCAGCTATATCAACAAATCTCTTTTTATCTTTTAAAAAATCATCGCTATATCCATGGACTTTATATGCGCTCTCGGAGACTTTTCTTTGGGGATTTAAAAAATAATGGAAAGTTCTTTTTGTTGGAATTAAATCTTTTAATTCTATACAGCCAATTTCTACAATTCTGTGCCCCTCTTTAACTGATAGACCTGTGGTTTCGGTATCTAAAACGACTTCAATCATTATCTAAGAGTGATTTTATTACATTTATTTGTTTTAAAATAGTTGATTTCTTAAAATTATTGCTAATAACAAACTTACTTATTTTTCTTTTATAATCTAGACTTAATTGATTTTTTTTAACAATTTTATAAATATAGTCATCATAGTTAGGCCTTTTTAAAATTCTTTTTTTAATTTCTCTTTTTTTGCTTCTTACAAAAACGTATATAACCTTTTTCTTTAGTATATTGTTTTCTAATAATAGAGGTATATCTAAGACAACATTATTTTTTTTATTTTTCAAGAATAATTTAAGGTTTTTTTTAACATATGGGTGAACAATATTTCCAATTATCTTAATGTTTTTTTCTTTTTTTAAAATTATATTTTTTAATTCAATTTTATCGATTGGGAATTTACTTATTTCTTTAGGAAATCTTTTTTTAAGACTTTTAAAACAGTTGTAATTATTTTTATATATTAGGCTTACTACTTTATCTGCATCGAAAACAGGGTAACCAAATGACTTCGCTACAAAACTTTTGCCTGAACCAATGTCTCCTAAAATTCCAATAATTTTCATTTTGCAATATTTTTCAAAACATCATCGTCTATTTTCGGCATAATATCGTGCCATATAGCAAAAGATTGATGTGCTTGATATATGAACATCATTAACCCATTCTCAATTAAATGTAATTTTTTTTCAGCTCTTTCTAAAAAATCTGTCTTTTTTGGATTGTATATTACATCATAAAAAAACTTTTTCTCTCCAATTCCTTCAAAATTAATATCTATTTTGTCATTTTTATATAGACCTAAACTTGTAGCATTTATAACTATATCGGTTTCCTCCACTTTGCCCCACTCAAGAATTTTCAAGTCATTAAAAATTTCTTTAATTTTTTCTGCTTTGCCAATTGTTCTATTCATTATGGAGATTTCTGAAAAATTTAAATTTTTTAGTGCATATACAATTGATGGAACAACGCCGCCAGCCCCTATAATAAGTGCTTTTTTTTCTTTACAATCAAACTTAGCATGCCTTAAAGCAAGTTCAAATCCAGCTATATCCGTGTTATGACCTAAAATTTTATCCTTACGTTTGAATATAGTATTAACAGATTTAGTTTTTAATGACTCTGGACTTAAATCATCCAGTAAATGAATTATATCTTGTTTATATGGAACCGTAACATTTACACCATAAATGTTTTCACTCCTAATCTCGTTAATTATAAACTTTAGTTCATTTTTTGTTTCTACGAGTTTTTTATCGTATTTTGCATCTATGTTATTTTTTTTTATCCAGTAATTATGTAAAATGGGTGATAGAGAGTGTTGTATTGGATTTCCTATAACAAATAGTTTTTTCATTTTTTAATTCTAATTTTATTTTTCAGCTTACTTACCAAAAATAATGCTATCCCGGATAGTAAAGCAAACAATTCTAAAGCATGACCAGAATTTCCAAGTAGAAAATGCACAAACGCAAAAATGATACATACAATGAACCAAACCAATATTAACATTTTCTCTCACTTAAATAGCTTTTAATTTTATGTATTGGTAATCCCATTATAGTGTTTTCATCTCCTTCTATCGATTGAAACAAGGTTCTACCCAAACCTTCAATTTGATAAACATTATAAGAATAAAGATTTTTGTCGGAAATCTTAGACAAATACTCTTTTAACTGTTCACTGTTAAGCTTTTTCATTTTAAGTACGGCTTTATCAGTGTAATTCCAAATCATTGACCCGTTCAAAGAAATACAAACAGAACTAATCAGTTTATGCTTTCTTCCATTTAGTTTTTTCAGAATATTGAAAGCATCCTTTCTATTAATTGGTTTAGAAATCAAATTTCCATCTAGATCAATTACACTATCTGCTCCCAGCACAAGCTTATCGTTTTGTAAATTACTTACTTTATTTGCTTTTATTTCTGCTAAATTTTTCGAGATTATTTCTGGTTTCTCGCCAAGTTTTATCAAATTTTCTTTAATTGGGTCTTCATCAATATTTGAATAAATTACTTCACAAGCAATTTTGTTTTTTTCTAATATATTTTTTCTGACTTCACTTTTAGACGCGAGTATAATTTTAAGCATTTTTTTTATATATCTCATGAATCTTAATAATAGAAGCTGCAGTTTCCTCCACTGACTTCCTTGTCACATCAATTACTGGCCAGTTGTATTTTTTAAAAGTTTTTTTTGCATCTTTCACTTCATCATTTATTTTTTTTTTATTTGTATAATTTGATTTTTCATCTTCTTTCAATGACCTTAATCTATTTTTGCGAAGGTCAATTAATCTATCGGGGTCAGTCGTTAAGCCGACAATGCATATCTTTTTAGGATTTGTTTTTAATGACTCTGGTACCGATTTATCATTTATCAATGGAATGTTTGAAGTTTTATATCCTCTGTTAGCCAAATAGATAGACGTGGGCGTTTTGCTTGTTCTGCTTACCCCAAACAAAATAATATCGGATTGATCCACGTCGTTTAATTCTTTTCCATCATCATGTTTCATCGTAAACTGTATTGCTTCGACTCTATCGTAGTATTCATCATTGAGTTTATGTTGTCTGCTAGGGATGCTTAAAGACTCTTTTTTTAACAATGAAGAAAAGTTATTTATCAATTCATCCAAAACTCCAAAACAAGGTAAATTGTAAGTTTTTGATTTTTTCAACAGATGTAATGTTATTTCTTGATCCACTAAAGTATATAAAAGTACTGAATTTTTATTATTTTTTGCAACTTTTAATATTTCTGAGATTTGGTTTTTTGTTCTTACAAATGAATATTGATGTATTTTATACTTAAATCCTGAAAATTGTGCTTTTAGTGCTGTAAAAATCCTATCAATTGTTTCACCAGTCGAATCTGATATCAGATATATTTGATATGTATTGCTCATGTATAAGTTATATATTCAAATAGCATTGTTTTATATTTAAAAATAATTGATAAAAGTTAGCTAATTTTATTAAAAAAATAAAAATATTATGTACAGTTTTAAATTTCACAATTAATATATACAACCATGTTAACAAGATGGTTTGAGTGGAGATTAATCATTATTTATCTAGCTTTTAGATATTTAAATTGTGTATAAAAAGTTTATAAATTTGAAAAAAAGTAATTAACACTATTCACAGCTCATAATACTAAATATATAAAAAGATAATTACTAATTATTATATGGACCCGATAAGAAGAATAATATTTAAAAAAAACACTAAGATGAAGCCTATATGGCTTATGAGACAAGCAGGAAGATACCTTCCAGAGTTTAGAAAGATTAGATCAAAAAATAAAGATTTTATTAAATTATGTCTTAATCAAAAACTTGTTCCTGAGATAACTTTACAGCCTTTGAGAAGGTTTAATTTGGATGCTGCAATTATTTTCTCGGATATTCTCATGTTACCCTATGGATTGAACCAAACTGTGAATTTCAAGAAAAATTACGGACCAATTTTAGGTAAAATAAATTATCAGGATATATTTAGTATAAAAAAGTCTAGTTTTCTAAAAAAGTTGAAACCTGTTTATAAGTCAATGGATAAATTATCAAAAAGACTTAAAGGAAAAAATAAAACTCTATTAGGTTTTGTAGGTGCTCCATGGACGATTTTAATCTACATGATTAATAGGTCATCCCCAAAAAGAAACATTATTAAGGAACATTTTTTTTTAAAAAATGACCATGAGTTAATTCTAGATCTGATAGTAAAATATTTAAAGATTCATATTTATAACCAAGTAAAAAATGGAGCTACCTGTATTCAAATTTTTGATAGTTGGGCTGGGCTTGTAAAAAAAGATAAAATTGGTAAATTTATTTATAGGCCAACGGCAGAAATTGTAAAATATACAAAATCTTTAAACGTTCCAGTGATATGTTTTCCCAGGAATATTTCGAATTATAAAATTTACTCAAGAGAAGTACAACCTGATTGTATTAATATAGATTATAACGTTGATCCTAAATCGATTATAAAACAAATAGATATCCCGATTCAGGGTGGACTAGACCCAAAAATTTTATTAAGTAACAAGGACAACTTAAAAAAAAATACTATTAAAATTTTGAACATTTTTAAAGATCACCCTTATATTTTTAATCTAGGACATGGTGTCTTACCACAAACAAATCCTAATATGGTAGATTACCTTGTAAAGTTAGTAAAAGACTTTTAATGAATAATAGTCATCCAAAAGTAGAATTCGGTAAAACAGGCGTTTTATTAATTAATTTAGGAACTCCAAACTCGACAAGTTGGTGGGATATTCGTAAATATCTGAAAGAATTTTTATCGGATCGTAGAGTAATAGAAGTAAATCCATTTTTATGGCAGATAATACTAAACCTTTTTATATTAACTTTTAGACCATCAAAAACAGCAAAAGCTTATAAGAAAATTTGGATGAAAAAAGAGAATATGTCTCCCTTAAGATATTACACTGAAATGCAATCGAAAAAGTTAAGCAATAAAATTAGCAATGAAAAAACAATCGTAGATTATGCAATGAGATATGGCGAGCCCAGTATTAAAAGCAAGATATACGATTTAAAGTCTAAAGGATGCGAAGATTTAATAATACTGCCTTTATATCCACAATATGCGGCAGCAACCACAGCAACGGTTTGCGATGAAGTTTACAAAACTTTATCATCTATGAGATGGCAGCCTAGTTTAAAAATTATACCTCACTATGAGTCCGAACCTTCGTATATTGAAGCTATTTGTAATTCTATTGAGAAGAAGATTAGTCAATTGAATTGGAAGCCCGATTTAGTAATGGCTTCTTATCATGGAATTCCAAAGAAATATTTTGATAAAGGAGATCCTTATCATTGTTATTGTCATAAAACTACGAGGTTAATAACTGAAAAAATGAACTTAAAATTACCAATAATAACCACGTTTCAGTCTAGATTTGGTCCCCAAGAATGGCTACAACCATACACTGATAAAACTCTTGAGAAATTACCAAGCGAGGGTAAAAAAAATATTTTAGTTGTATGTCCTGGATTTGCTTCAGACTGTGTTGAGACACTTGAAGAAATATCAATGGAAGGAAAGGCGAGCTTTATTGATGGCGGAGGAGAAAATTTTGATTTTATTCCATGTTTAAATGATAGTGAAGAACATATTGATTTATTTTATAATTTAGTGAAAAGATATATTTAAAATATGGACTCATACTTAATTTATAAATCTCTACACTTAATAGCTGTGATTTCATGGATGGCTGGACTTTTATATTTACCCAGAATATTTGTTTATCACACTGAAAATAATGAAATGAGTCAAATATCAGAAATTTTTAAAACAATGGAAAGAAAACTCTATTTTTTCATAATGTATCCAGCCATGATACTATCTTGGTTATTTGCTTTGATAATGTTGCATAAAAACATCTCCCTGCTTTCCGCTGGTTGGATGCATATGAAGTTACTACTCGTGGTGTTTTTGACGGTCTACCATTTTTATTTAGGGTCATGTTTAAAAAAATTTAGAAATGACAATAATACTAAAAGTTCAAAGTTTTTCAGAATAACTAATGAAATACCTACTATATTACTAATTTTAATTGTTTTTCTAGCCATTTTAAAGCCCTTCTAGACTTGAAATTATATTAACAGCATATATATTAACTCTATCTTATTAAATTATCCCACACTATGAATATACAAGAATTAAAAAGCAAAACATCTGAAAACCTTATTTCCGAAGCAGAAAAGTTAGGAATAGAAAATGCTAGTACGCTTAGAAGACAAGAGATTTACTTTGCAATATTGAAAAAATTAGCTGAAAAAGAGGAAGAAATAACAGGCGGTGGAGTTCTTCAACTTCTTCAGGATGGATTTGGTTTTCTAAGAGCAATGGAGTCAAACTATTTACCAGGTGCAGATGACATATATGTAAGTCCAAGCCAAATAAGGAGATTTGGATTGAGAACTGGAGACACTATTGAAGGCCCAATAAGAGCGCCTAAAGAAGGTGAAAGATACTTTGCATTGTTGCAAGTAAATAAAATTAATTTTGGAGAACCACAAAATGTTAGACACAAAATCGCTTTCGATAACCTGACACCACTCTATCCTAATAAACAACTAGTTATGGAAGTTGAAACTAATAAAATTGAAAAAAAAATAGATTTAACTCCAAGATTAATAGATTTGGTAAGTCCAATAGGTAAAGGCCAAAGGTCTCTAATTATATCTCCCCCAAAGGCTGGAAAAACTATGATATTACAAAGTATTGCAAATTCTATAACTGCGAATCATCCAGAATGTTATCTAATGGTTTTATTAATTGATGAAAGACCAGAGGAGGTAACTGATATGCAAAGAACAGTTAAAGGCGAAGTTATAAGCTCGACATTTGATGAGCCAGCACAAAGACACGTAGCAGTAGCTGAAATGGTAATCGAAAAGGCAAAAAGGTTGACTGAACATAAAAAAGATGTTGTCATTTTGTTGGACTCAATAACTAGATTAGGAAGGGCTTATAATGCTGTCGTGCCTAGTTCTGGAAAAGTATTAACTGGAGGTGTTGATGCCAACGCTTTACAGAGGCCGAAAAGATTTTTTGGTGCAGCTAGAAACATTGAGGAAGGAGGATCGTTGACAATAATTGCTACAGCATTAATAGATACAGGCAGCAGAATGGATGAGGTAATTTTTGAGGAATTTAAAGGTACAGGTAATAGTGAAACTATTTTAGATCGAAAAATATCTGAAAAAAGAATTTATCCAGCAATGGATATTACAAAATCTGGCACAAGAAGAGAGGAATTACTTTTTAGCAAAAATGATCTTCAAAAAATGAATGTTTTAAGGAGAATTATTGCTCCTATGGGATCAATGGATGCTATTGACTTTATTAACTCCAAACTTAAAAATACTAAAAATAATGCAGAGTTTTTTAATTCAATGAATAAACCTGTTTAAAGCTTAAAAATTTTTTTAAGTCTAGTAAGATAATTTTTTTATGGAATTAATAAAGGAAATTGAAAAAGTTCATAATAATATAAAAATAAAAAATTATAAAGAAGCTGCACAAAGGTGCAATAGGCTTATAAAAAAATATCCCGATAACGCGTATTTATACAACTTGGCAGGTTTAGCTTTACAGCAATTTCAAAGAGTGAAAGCATCAGTAAGTTATTTTCAAAAAGCCATTGACTTAGAACCAAAAAATGTTGCAGCTAAGAACAATCTTGCAAATACTCTAAAAGTTTTAGGAAAATTTGATTTAGCAGAAAAGTTATATAATGAAGTTTTAAAATTAGATCCAAATCATATTAAATGTCTAAATAATTATGCAAATTTAAAATCCCACTTAGCTGATTATAAAGGTGCAATTGAATTCTATAACAAAGCCCTAAAAGTTGAACCAGACAATATTACCGTGCTTATGAGTTTGGCAAGTGCATACCATAGTATTGCAAATTTTGACAAAGCAATTGAAATAATTAATAAAATATTAAAAATTAATGAAAATATTATGTCTGCACACAAGCTTCTAAGTAGCATAAATGATTATAAAGTTGACAGCAGCCATTTAGATAAAATGTTACTTCTGTCTAAACAAAACAATTTAAAAAATGACCAAAAAATTGATTTATTTTTTGCTATTGGAAAAGCACAAGAAGATATTGGAGAATATGAAAATTCATTTCAATCATTCAAACTAGCTAACAAATTTAAGAGGGAAATTATTAATTTTGATATTAATAAAGAAAAGGAATTATTTATAAGTATTAAAAATGCATTTTCAGATTTAGATTTATCAAAGAAAATTAATAATAACTTCAAAGAAAAAATAATATTTATCTGTGGTATGCCTAGATCTGGGACTACTTTAGTAGAGCAAATTATAGCTTCAAATAGTAATGTTGATGGGGCTGGAGAACTTTTTTATTTACAACAAGCTGTTAAAGATAACTTTATCAATGATAATATAATAGACAAAAAAGCTTTGTTGGAAGATATTAATGCTGAGAGAATAAAAGTTGCAAAAGACTATTTTGATTTACTTAAAATTCACTCTTTAAAGAATTCAATAATAACTGATAAAGCTCCACAAAATTTTAGATGGTTAGGTTTTATAAAAATTTTTTTTCCAAATTCGAAAATAATACATTGTACAAGAAATCCAAAAGATACGTGTTTATCACTTTATAAAAACAGTTTTGCCTCAAGTGATATGAACTGGTCATATTCTGATAGTGATATCGCTAATTATTATAATTTGTATAAAAATTTAATGAAATTTTGGAATTCAATAATGGGAGATAGTATTCATGAGCTTAATTATGAAAAACTGGTTAATTATAAAGACGATGAAATAAAAAAAATGTTAACCTTTTGTGAATTAGAACATCAAGAGTCATGTTTTAATCATCATAAAAACACTTCAACTCCCATAAAAACTGTAAGTGTTACACAAGCTAGAAATCCAATATATTCTAGCTCAGTGAATAAAAATGAATTCTATAAAAACAATTTAAATCATATGTTTAGTCTGCTAGATTAAAATGATTTAAAATGACTATTTACGCACTTTCTACTGGACCAGGTCAATCAGGATTAGCAGTAATAAGGGTTTCAGGGCCCGATTGTAAAAACATAGCTTCACGGATGATTTCAGGCAAAATTCCCAAACCAAGAGTCGCTTCTTTAAGAAACATCAATAAAATTAGCTCAAATGAACTCATCGATAAAGGTATTGTGTTATGGTTCCCTGGCCCTGAGAGTTATACTGGCGAGGATCTTTTAGAATTCCATGTTCACGGAAGCAGAGCTGTTATAGAAGCAGTGCAGAGTTCATTATCCAAAATTGAGAATTGTAGAATTGCAGAACCAGGTGAGTTTACAAAAATTGCTTTTGAAAATGGTAAAATAAATTTACTTGAAGCTGAAAGCATTGGGGATTTAATTTCCTCCGAAACAGAAATACAAAGACGACAAGCTTTAGATATAATGTCTGGTTATAACGGAAAAAAGTATGAAAATTGGAGGGATAAACTTTTAAAAGTTTTATCAAATGTTGAGGCTAAAATAGATTTTCCTGAAGAAGATCTTCCAGAAGATATCCTTAATGAAATTAAATATGTTTCGCTAGAAGTCAAAAATGAAATTAACAAAGTTTTAGATGACCAAAATGTGGGAGAAAGAATTAGAGAAGGTTACAAGATAGCTATTTTAGGACCGACTAATGCAGGCAAGTCATCATTATTAAATTATATTTCCAGACGTGAAGTTGCAATAGTTTCAGAGATAGCAGGAACTACGAGAGATGTAATTGAAGCTCATTTAAATATCGATGGATATCCAGTTATAATGTCTGACACTGCGGGGATTAGGGATGCAAATGACGAAATCGAAAAGAAAGGAATTAAATTAGCTTTGAAAAAGGCTGAAAAAGCAGATCTAAATATTGTTGTTATAGAGCCAAAAAGTGGTTATTTCACTGGTGTTTTGAAAGGTTTAATTAACTCAGATAAAACTATATTGGTCGTTAATAAGTCTGATCTTGGAGTAGATAAGCTTGAGAAAGAATTAAAAAATTTTAATCCTATTTATGTGTCAATTAAAAATGAGAAGAACGTAGATAAAATAATATTTGAGATAAGGAATAAACTAAAAAATAAATTTATATCAACAGAAAACACAATTATAACACGAGAGAGGCATAGACAACATTTAATAAATTGTGTGAAACATTTAGAAGATTTTGAAAAAAAAAACGTTCCAAATGACTTTGATAAAGCAGCTGAGGATTTGAGGCTGGCTACTAGGCAATTAGGTATGATAGTTGGTAAAATTGACGTTGAAGAAATATTAAGTTCAATATTTAATGATTTCTGTATAGGTAAATAAGCATTGATTTATAATGTTTTTTTGACACTTTAAAGTGTTTTCTTGTAAATTTTAATATCATTAATAAATTACAGTTATGAAAAATGATTTGTCGTTTGATGTAGTTGTAATAGGAGGAGGTCATGCTGGTTGTGAAGCCGCTACTGCATCAGCAAGACTTGGTGTTAATACAGCTTTATTTACGCATAATATAAACACGATAGGTGAAATGTCATGTAATCCTGCTATAGGAGGATTAGGCAAAGGTCATTTAGTTAGAGAAATAGATGCCCTTGATGGTGTGATGGGCGATATAGCCGATAAGTCTGGCATACAGTTTAGACTATTAAATAGAAGTAGGGGACCAGCTGTCAGGGGACCTAGGACGCAAAGTGATAGGTCGTTGTACAAGAAATATATGAGAGAAAAACTTGTAAACTATTGTAATTTAAGCATATTTTCTGATCCTGTAATTAAGTTCATTTTTGAAAAAGAAACCATAAGTGGATTTGTTACTAAGTCAGGAAAAAAAATAAAATCTTTAAAGATTATCCTAACAACCGGTACTTTTTTAAATGGTCTTATACACATAGGAAATAAAAGAACTCCTGCCGGAAGATACAACGAAAAACCCTCAACTGGTTTAAGCGAGCAATTAGAAAAGTTTAATTTTAAAATTGGTAGATTAAAAACAGGCACTCCTCCTAGACTTGATGCACGTACAATTAATTTCCAATGTTTAGAGGAACAGCGTGCAGACGAACATCCTTATTTTTTTTCATTTTTAACAAAGAGAAATATTAATAATCAAATCTCATGTAGGATAACTTATACTAACGAAAAGGTACATCAAATCATTTCCAAAAATATAAAAAGAAGTGCTATGTATTCAGGAAATATAAAAGGTGTGGGCCCAAGATATTGTCCCTCTATAGAAGATAAAATTAAAAAGTTTGCTGATAAACAAAGACACCAAATATTTCTTGAGCCTGAAGGGCTTAAAGACAATACTATTTATCCAAATGGAATATCAACATCTTTACCCTCCGATATACAACATGAAATATGCAGTAAAATCAATGGTTTAGAGAATGTTAAAATTCTAAGGCCAGGTTACGCAATCGAGTATGATTACGTTGACCCGAGAGAGCTTTTCTTAACACTCGAGACAAAAAAAATAAAGAATCTATTTCTGGCTGGACAAATTAATGGAACTACTGGTTATGAGGAGGCTGCAGCACAAGGTTTAATTGCAGGCGCAAATGCAGCTCTTGCTGTTTTAAAGAAAGAGCCGTTCATACTAGATAGGTCCGACGCTTATATTGGTGTTATGATAGATGATCTCGTGACTAAAGGAGTAGCAGAACCTTACAGAATGTTTACTTCACGAGCAGAATACAGATTATCATTGAGATCAGATAATGCAGACATCAGACTTACGGAAAAAGGTATAAACTTTGGACTAGTTTTAAAAGACAGAAAAATGAAATTTTTGGAAAAACAAAGATATCTAAATTTAACTCAAGCTAAGATGGATAAATTAACGATTACACCCTCAAAGGTATTTAAACATGGAATTAAGGTAGCTAAAGACGGCATAAGTAGATCAGCTACACAAATATTAGGACAAAAATCTGTTAGTATGCAAAAAATAAGAGAAATATGGCCTGAAATTGCATACGTTTCACGTGAAATTGACGAACAAATTGAAATTAATTCTCATTATAAAGGTTACTTAAAGAAACAAAAATCAGATATTCTGGCATTTAAACGTGATGAAAGCCTGATTATTCCTAAAAACATAAATTATGACAGCTTTTCAGGTCTCTCAAATGAGGTTAAATCAAAGTTTAAAAAAATTAAGCCTAAAACTATGGGTCAAGCGCTCAGAATTGACGGGGTCACGCCTGCAGCTGTATATATTTTGTTGTCTCATCTAAAAAGAAAGTCTATTAAGCATATAGCTTGATTGATTCGAATATTTTAAATTTTAATAATTTTTTTTCCAATGATGTTTCACGTGAAACATTGTCAGAGCTTGAGATTTATACAAATGAAATTTTAAAAAAAAATAGAGATCAAAACTTAATTAGTAGAAGCTCAGAAAATATAATAAAATCAAGGCATATTTACGATAGTGCACAAACTATTGATTTTATTGATAAAAATGATATTAAAATATGTACTGATATTGGGTCAGGTGCGGGGTTACCTGGAATTGTGCTTGGTATACTGATGAAACCAAAGAATCCGTTATTCAGACTTATTATTTATGAAAAAAGCTATCATAAGAGTGTTTTCTTAAAGGAGATGTCAAAAAAATTTAAATTAAACTGTGAAATTCACCAAAAAAATATTTTTAAGGAAAAAAATTTAAAAACAGATGTGATTATCTCACGTGCATTTAAACCTTTACCGATTATTTTTGAAATAGCATTTAAAAATTTTAAAAATTTCAAATATATAATTTTATTCTTAGGCAGAAGTGGAAAAAAAATTTTAGATGATGCTCTTAAAATTTGGAAATTTGATTATGATGAAAAAGTAAGTTTAACAAATAAAGAATCTATTATTATAAAAGTCTATAATCTAAAAAAAAAATGAATAAAAAAATAATTTCAATAATAAATCAAAAGGGTGGGGTTGGTAAAACTACTACCGTAATTAATCTTGCAGCTGGATTGTCAATGAAAGGAAAAAAAATTTTAGTTATTGATTTAGATCCACAAGGTAACGCTACAACTGGTCTTGGTTTATCTAATACAGCCACTTCAGATGATACAATATATAGTGTCCTTAATGGAGATAGAAAAATCTCAGAGGTAATTCATCAAACAAAGTTTGAAAACTTAAGTTTAATAACTTCAAACGTTGATTTATCAGGATTAGAGGTTGAAACTGTAGGAGATAGTCGTAGAGTGTTTAAATTGAAGGATGAATTAACCTCTATTTTAAACGATTCTAGAGCATCTTATGATTATATCTTAATTGACTGCCCACCTTCTTTAAGTTTGCTTACAATTATGGCATTGGTGGCTTCTCGTGATTTACTAGTTCCTCTTCAAACAGAATTCTTTGCATTGGAGGGTTTAACCCAGCTCATGAAAACAATAGAACGTATTAAATCAAACTTAAACCCATCATTAGAAATAAAAGGCATTCTTTTGACCATGTTTGATAAGAGAAACAAACTATCTAATCAGGTTGAGTTCGAAGCTAGAAATTATTTTAAGGAAAAAGTCTACATAACAGTAATTCCAAGAAATGTTAGATTATCCGAGGCGCCTTCACATGGTATTCCTGTATTGCTATACGACAATTCATGTCCGGGAAGTAAAGCTTATTCAAAATTTACAGAAGAATTCTTACAGAAAGATAAACAATTTGAAGAAAGTGCTGCATGATTAATCCGTTTAAAAATAAAAAAGGGCTAGGAAGAGGACTTTCATCATTAATTGGAGATAGTGATGTTAAAGTTGTTAGTAACAAAATTTCAATTAGTTCTATTATTCCGAATAGATATCAACCTAGAAAGGTTTTTAAAAAAGAAAGTTTAGATGATTTAACTAATTCAATAAAACAAAGGGGAATAATTCAACCACTTATTGTTAGAAAATCTGAAGGTAAATTAAATACTTACGAATTAATTGCTGGTGAAAGAAGACTCCAAGCAGCTCAATCCGCAGGTCTTCATGATGTACCTGCAGTTGTCATAGAAGCGGATAATCTAAAGGCTTTAGAATTCGCTATTGTTGAAAATGTACAAAGAGAGGATTTAAATCCAATTGAAGAAGCAAAGGGTTATCAAAGATTGATAGATGAATTTTCATATGATCATGAAAAAATCTCAACGTTTATCGGTAAAAGCAGACCTTATATTTCAAATTCTTTAAGATTATTATCCCTTCCAAAAGAAGTAATTGAGTTAATTAATCAAAATAAAATTACCCAAGGGCATGCTAAAGTCTTAGTGGGCTTAGAAAACGCACAAATAATTGCTCAAAAAGTTATAAAAAAAAAACTATCTGTAAGACAGACTGAAAATTTAGTCAAAATTTTAAGAAATGCAAAAAGAAAAGTTGTATCTTACAAAGATCCAAATATTTCCAGTCTAGAAAATAGTTTAAAAGAAAAAATTGGAATAAATGTTTCAATAAAAAACAACAATAGCAATTCTGGACAATTGATATTTGACTATAAAAATAGCGAACAACTAAATAGACTTATAGTGATAATAAAAGCTAATTATTAGCTTTCTTACTTTTGCTCAGTAAAAAATCAAATAAAATATTCAATGAATTTATATTATTTTTCTTAATCAATAATTCCAGGTCATTTACTTTGAAAATCAAATTTTCAATATCATTTTGACTCCAATTTACAATTTGTTTTTTTACAATTTCTTTATCTTTCCAAAATATTGGAGGTTTATATTTTAATATCTCCTGGTCAATATTTTTACTTACAGAGATTAATTTTAGTAAATTTAAAACTCTTTTAGACTTTTGCAACAAGATCCTTAATATTAATATGCAATCTTCTACAGAAAAATGATTTTCATTTATTATCTTAGATGTTCTGCTCAAATTCTTTGACAAACAATTGTCAACTAACTCGTTAAAACCGTAATTTTCAGATAGATTAGTTAATTTTAAAACTTCCTCGCTTCTAATTTTTTGATTTTCTCCCTTGTATAGTATTATTTTGTTAATCTCATTTAAAAGATGTTTTCTGTCTCCGTTAGATCGTTCCACAATTATATTAATACACTCTTGAGAAATAGAGTACTTTTTTTCTTTAAAAAAACTATAAGCTATATTTACTAAAGTTCTTTTGTTGTCTTCATAAAAAGGTAAACAAGCCAGTTTCTGCTCTTTTTCAAAAAAAATTCTTAATTTAGATCTTTTGTCCAGAATACCAGCTTTTAAAAAAATTTTAACATCATCTAAGTCCCTTTCTAAAATTTTTTTTATAAGATCAAGAATTTTGTCTGAGACCCTAGATACAATAATAGTTTTGTCCTCATCAAAAAATGATTTATTAAATAGTTTTGAAAAAAAAATATGTAAATTTTCTAAAACTTGTTTTTCGTCATATTTTTCAATATTTCTAACACTATTGGACAGTTCATTTTCAATAATTTCGTCTTTGTAACCCTCATTAGGACCATATAGTAAAAAGATTTTAAAATTATTGATGTTAATTTTGTTAATTTCAAAATTCTTAATAATCATTTTTGAATTGACTGTAAGTACAATAAAATATCATTAGTTATTTTGTCAGTTAAGCTATCTTTGATTTTCTTTTCTCTTTCTTTTAACTCAAATTTACTAGATAGATTGTTATAGCTTACACTTTCATTAAATATTTTGTCTTCAAATTTCTTGTCATCTAAAAAAATTTGCAAATTAATTTTTAAGTCAATATTGAAAATCTCTGGATTTCCTTTTTTATTTTTGGAGGCTATTGTCTTTTTTATGGTTGAGTTTAACATTAACTTATTTTCAGAGATTTCATTTACCATATATCTCATTCTATTTGATATCTTATTAGAAATCTCATTATTGCCACTTGTAATTATTTCTCTAAATTCAATATTTATGTTTTTATTAATCATTAATGGAGAGTAGCCACACGCACTCACAACAAAAATTATAAAAACTTTTAAAATTAAATTTTTCATTTCATTAAAATATTTATTAATTTATTTTTGACAAAAAAACTTTTTTTTATTTTTTTTCCCTCTAAATATTTCTTCAGTTTATCTTCTTTTAATATTTCGACCAATAATTCTTTCTCATTCAAATCTAGTTTAGACAATAGATTTCCTCTTTTTTTACCATCAAATTGTATCACATAATTTACTTGATTAGACTTTAATTTACTTTCATCTATATCTGGCCATTCTATTTTTTCACTTATATTTAGACTTTCAAGACACTCAGATGAAAAATGTGGTATTAAAGGACAAATTAATATTAATATCTTCTGATAATTTTTGAACAATATTTTTCCATTTATCTTTTCATTTATAATATCGCTTAAAAAATTGTAAGTCTCATAAAGACTTGCAATTAGTACGTTATAGTTAAATTTTTCCAGATTGTAATTAAATTTATGAATTATACCGTTAACGAACTTTTCAAGTTTTTCCTCTGAGCGAATGTCATTTCCTGAAAGTCTTATTTTTTCTAGAATTTTAGTATGTAGTGTCCACAATTTTTGTAAAAATTTAAAGGATGCTACCATACCTCGCTCCGACCATTGCACATCCTTCTCTGGAGGACTATCTGATAAAATAAATAATCTTACCGCATCTGCACCATAATTTTCAATAATACTTTCAGGATCAATCGTATTCTTTTTTGATTTTGACATTGACTCTGATGGACCCACTATTACCTCTTTGTTTTTATTATCTTTTAGAAAGTATTTTATACCATCATCAGTATAAACTTCTTCAGGACTCAACCATTTTCCATTCTTATCTTTAAATGTTTGATGACAAACCATGCCCTGGGTGAAAAGACCACTAAAAGGTTCATTAAATTTAAATTTTTCATTTTTATATCCTATGGCTCTCATAAAAAACCTAGAATATAATAAATGCAAAATGGCATGCTCAACTCCACCTATATATTGATCAACTGGCATCCAATAATTAATTGAGTCATAGTCAAAACCATAATCCTGATTTTTTGGTGAACAAAACCTTAAAAAATACCATGAAGAGTCAACAAATGTATCTAGAGTATCTGTTTCTCTATAAAACTTTTTTCCATTTATAGTTACTTCTCTCCATTTTTTTTCTTTATCTAAAGGATTACCTTTTGTTTTGAAATTTATGTCAGTTGGTAACTTTACCGGTAAATCCTTTCTAGGAACTGGATGAGCTTTTGAATTTTCATCATATATCATTGGGATAGGACATCCCCAGTATCTTTGTCTGGATACACCCCAGTCTTTTAATCTAAAATTTATTTTTTTTAAGCCTATTTTTCTTTCCTCTAAAATTTTGATTGTTTTTATTATAGACTCCTCGGGTGCTTTTAAACCGTTTAAAAATTCTGAATTAATCATTATACCTTCCTCTGCAAATGCCTCTTTATTAACAACAAAATTATCATCTTTATCAGAAGGTCTTACGACAGTTTTTATTTCTAAGTTATATTTCTTTGCAAAATCAAAATCTCTTTGATCATGTGCAGGACACCCAAAAACTGCACCAAAACCGTAGTCCATTAATACAAAATTTGCAAAATATACAGGGACTTTCTTTGAGGCATCAAAAGGATTAATAGCTTCTAGATTTGTCTTAAAGCCTATTTTTTCCCCCTGAGCTATTGCTTCCTCAGTGGTTCCTGTTTTTGAACACTCATCTTTAAATTCTTGAAATTTTTCATTTTGTTCAAAATACTTTGATAAAGGGTGATCCACAGATAACGCCAAAAAAGAAAAACCGAATAGAGTATCAGGCCTAGTTGTAAAACATCTTATATTTTCTATTTTAGGATTTCCTTTTATCTTAAAATCGATTTCACAACCCATAGATTTACCTATCCAATTTTTTTGCATTACCTTAACTTTATTAGGCCAATATTTTAGATTGTTTAATTCATCCAAAAGTACTTCTGAGAATTTGGAAATACTAAAAAACCATTGGTTAAGCTTTTTTCTTTGAACTATAGCACCTGATCTCCAGCCCCTTCCGTCAATTACCTGTTCGTTTGCGAGAACTGTCTCGTCTACAGGATCCCAATTCACATAATTTTCTTTTCTGTAAACCAAACCTTTCTCAAACATTTCAAGAAAAAAAAGTTGTTGATGCTTATAATAATCTTCGTTACATGTTGAAACTTCTCTATCCCAATCTATTGATAAACCCAATTTTTTGAGCTGGTTTTTCATTACATTTATATTTTTTTTTGTCCAATCTGCTGGGTCTAAATTATTTTCCCTAGCTGCATTTTCTGCTGGCATTCCAAATGAATCCCACCCCATTGGATGTAGAACGTTAAAATTTTGAAGCATTTTATGACGAGATAAAACATCTCCAATCGTATAATTTCTAACATGTCCCATATGAATTTTCCCCGAAGGATAAGGAAACATCTCAAGGCAATAAAATTTTTTTTTATTATTATCCTTTATTGATTTAAATGATTTATTCTTAGACCAATAGTCTTGCCACTTTTTTTCGACAACTTTAAAATTATATCTACTCACTATTTTAGATTAAAATATTTATTTTCCAAATCCAGTGTTTCCAATATCTGGTCCTTTAGATTTTTTTTTCTCGTTGCTATATATAGCAGCTTTTTTTAAAATACTTTTTTTTATTTCTTTTATCAAATCTCCCTTTTCTTCATACATGCTACAACTTTGATTTGATCCGCAATCTTTTTTAAATATTTTTACATCTAAAGCATCAGACCTGATCTCATTAGTCAAAAATCTTATTGTAATTTTAATAGACTCATTACTATTTGAGTTATCACTATACCAATCAGTTATTACAATTCCACCGCTGTAGTTTGCTGATGCTAAAGGCATGAAATCAATAGTATCTAGTGTAGCTCTCCACAGTTCATTTGAACTTGCAAAATCAAAATCCCCCCCCTTTTTTGTATTATCAAAAAGTCTGAACCCTCTGCCTTCTTCCATGTTTTTTTTAACTCTTTCAGCAGGATCAATTATAGGTTTATCAACTGGCTTATATAGGCCGCACGATGTATTAAGCAAAAGTGTCAAAACTAGAATCGCTTTAAAATAGAGAAATTTTTTAATTTTCATAAATGTTGTTAGTATTATGTGATTTTTAATTAATTTTGCTTATTTAAGCAATTTATAATACATTATCAAAAAAAACATTGTTTTTATTGAACTTTTAGTATTGTATTTATGCAACAATATGTAAAATAATCAACATATATTGAAAAAAAAAGTAAAAATTCAAGTCTCTTTTGTTAGAAATGCACTGTTTATAATTAATTATTAACAAATGGAGTAAATTTATGAACAAACTAACAAAACTAGGTTTATCTGCAGTAGCAGGTTCGCTAGCAGCTTCATCTGCGTACGCAGGTGCTCTAGATGTATCAGGTTCTGCTAAGATGACTTATTTCTCAAACGATGCTGATGAAACTACAGGTAATAGTTTCAAAATGGCAAAAGGGATTACGTTCAGTGGTTCAGGTGATGTGAATGGTATGACAATGAACTATTCATACACAATGACTAACGCTGCGTTTTCTTCACAAGTTGTATCATTAGATATGGGTGACGCGGGTACTTTTGGTATCAGTAACTCAGGTGCTGTAGCTGGTTTAATTGCTGTTCAATCAGTAATTCCAAACTCAGGTGAGCAAGTATGGGATGACATGAACGCAAACGATAATGGTATCACATCATTTAACAACTTGTCTGAAACAAACTCTTTATTCTACAAAAATTCATTTGCAGGATTCAGCGTTAACTTAGCATATACTGACGAAGGTCAAAACGGAGCTTCTGACGAGCACGGTTATGTAACATTCGATATGATGGATGGATTACAAATCGGTCTTGGTGGTGGTGAAGAAGGTGCGAACATGGATATGGAAACTTTCTTTGTCAAATACACTATGGGCAATGTAACAGCAGCTTACCAAAGAACTAATCTTGATTTTACAGCAGCTGGAACAGCTGATGAAGAGTCAGACAGTGTTGGTATTGGTTTTGCAGTCAATGATGACTTATCAGTATCAGTTGGTATGACAGAAGTTGACATGGGTGCAGGAAACAATGACGAAGAGTCAACTGGTGTTTCTGCTTCTTACACAATGGGTGGAATGTCAATAACAGCGATATCTAACTCACAGGACAATACAAATGGTTCTGCGTCTGCTGATGATGCATATAAAGAACTTACAATTGCATTCGCATTCTAATCTAGAAGCATAGCAATTTAAATATTAAAGGCCCCTTTTTAGGGGCCTTTTTTTTTGAAGTGATTAATTCCTGCAAATCCGTAAATATTTAAATTCTTAATTTGGGTTAAATTATCTTTATTTACGCCCCCTAAGGCAAGGCTCTTAAGACTTGTCAATTTTCTAAGTTTTAAAAAGCCGTAAATTCCAAGGATTTTCCCCTTTTTCTTAAATACTGGAGAGAAAAATATCTTATTAACACCTTGGATTTCTTTAATATTCAGTTCGTAAATATTATGCGCTGAGCCAAGTATTTCAAATTTTTTTTTAAAACTATAAGAATTATGACTTAGGCTTTTGTTAAATGAAGGTATATAAACTCCATCCAGATCAAGCTTAAGAGCTAACTTAAAATTATTAGATAAATAAAGTTTATAACCGTTTTTCTTAGAAAATCTCTTAACGTTTTCTGTTAATTTTCTAATGTTTTTAGTCTTATAATTTCTAATAATAATTTTTATTTTATTAGATAATTTGGACAAATGTTCTTGGTTAAAATTCTCAATAAAGTAATATTGATCTAATTTATTTTTATGCATGAAATATTAAAAAATTTAATTGAAATTAATAACGAAATAAAAGAAAAAATTAAACAATTTAATTTTGAAAATTATAATCCAATTATTATCGCAGTTTCTAAAACATTTAAAATGGAGTATATTTCTCCTATTATAGATTATGGACATCTACATTTTGGTGAAAATAAAGTACAGGAAGCAATTGAAAAGTGGTCATCAATTAAAGATAATAATAATTCCATAAAATTACATATGATAGGTAAATTGCAGACTAATAAAGTTAAGCACGCTGTTAAAATTTTTGATTATATCCACTCAGTTGATAGTATAAAATTGGCCGAAAAAATTTCAATAGAACAAAAAAAAGTTCAAAAAAAACCAAAAATATTCCTTCAAGTTAATCTGGGCAATGAAACCCAAAAATCAGGAATTAGTGTGGAAGAAATTCATAATTTATATAATTTTTGTAAAAAAAATGAATTAAAAATTCAAGGCTTAATGTGCTTACCTCCTTTTGATGAAGACTCAGATAAATTTTTTTTACAGTTAAAAACACTTAATCAAAAATTTAATTTACCAGACTTAAGCATGGGAATGTCACATGATTATTTAAAAGCTATTAAATATCAATCAACTTATTTAAGAATTGGAACAAAAATTTTTGGAAAAAGGGATTAGTTTATAGATATTTTACTATTTCTATTTAATAGTTTAGATATTACTAAAAAGTCATTTTCCCTTACAGCGATGCACCCTGAAGTTTTTTTAAAATTTTTTGTTAGATGCAAAAATATTGCACTACCTTTATTTTTAATAATATTATT